>OGGL01000015.1_pt1 | contig 153820 bp, 109 predicted proteins | sample 1571221 | NCBI WGS metagenome assembly OGGL01 (sample SAMEA2582062, study PRJEB24529) | metagenome | biome: Human gut stool | place: China | collected 2011
TTGCTCCAACCTTTGTTAACCTTAAATCTAATACTATGAAAAACACATTGCAAAGGTACGGACTTTAGTGAATTTTGCAAATAAAACAACTAAAAAAATATGTTCTCTAACACGTTTTAATACTTTTATCCTATTTGTTAAGGATAAGGGCCTTTTTTATTTACTTGTATTTTATCTTTTTTACATATAAAACCGTATATTTGTTGCCACTTTTGCAAAAGGATAAAAACGAATGGTTTCAGTAGATAATTTGAAAGTAGAGTTTGGAGTAACGCCTCTGTTTGAGGACGTGTCATACGTTATCAATAAGAGAGATCGTATTGCGCTGGTCGGGAAGAATGGGGCCGGTAAGTCTACTATGCTTAAAATATTGGCAGGAATACAGGCGCCTACTTCAGGTAGTGTTTCTGTTCCGCGTGATGTGACGATAGGCTATCTGCCTCAAGTCATGATTCTGAGTGATAAACATACTGTGATGGAAGAGGCGGAGATGGCTTTTGAACATATCTTTGACTTGCAGGCTAGTATTGAGAGAATGAATCAGGAATTGGCGGATAGAACAGACTATGATTCAGAAAACTATCATAAACTGATTGAGAAATTCACACATGACAATGAACGCTTTCTGATGATGGGAGGTACCAATTATACGGCTGAGATAGAACGTACATTGATGGGGTTAGGATTTAACCGGGAAGATTTTAACCGTCCTACATCCGAGTTCAGTGGTGGTTGGCGTATGCGTATAGAGTTGGCCAAGTTGTTGTTGCGACGGCCCGATGTGTTGCTGTTGGACGAGCCTACCAATCATCTGGATATAGAAAGCATTCAATGGTTGGAAAACTTTTTGAAGACAAGTGCGGGGGCCGTTGTATTGGTGAGTCACGACCGCGCATTTATTAATAATGTGACCAATCGTACGATTGAAATATCTTGCGGGCATATCTATGATTATAAAGTGGCTTACGATGAGTTTGTGGTATTGCGCAAAGAGCGTCGTGAGCAGCAATTGCGTGCATACGAGAACCAGCAGAAGCAAATTCAGGATACGGAAGATTTCATAGAGCGTTTCCGTTATAAGGCTACCAAGGCTGTCCAGGTGCAGAGCCGCATCAAGCAATTGGAAAAAATAGTTCCTATTGAAATTGATGATGAAGATAATTCAGCCTTACGGTTGAAGTTTCCGCCTGCCATGCGTTCCGGCAATTATCCGGTCATTTGTGACGGGGTGAAGAAAGTATACGGCAGTCATCTTGTTTTCCACGATGTGACTTTGACTATTAATAGAGGTGAGAAGGTGGCTTTTGTCGGAAAGAACGGGGAAGGTAAGTCCACTTTGGTGAAATGTATAATGGACGAAATCCCATACGAAGGTAAACTGACCATCGGGCACAACGTACAGATTGGTTATTTTGCTCAGAATCAGGCTCAGATGCTGGATGAAAATCTGAGTGTTTTTGATACAATTGATTATGTGGCAAAAGGGGATATTCGTTTAAAAATTCGTGATATTCTGGGAGCATTCATGTTTGGAGGTGAGGCTTCTGATAAAAAAGTAAAGGTACTGTCGGGTGGGGAGCGGAGTCGTCTTGCCATGATAAAACTTTTGTTAGAACCGGTGAATTTCCTTATTTTGGACGAACCTACCAACCATCTGGATATGCGCTCAAAGGATGTATTGAAAGAAGCTATCAAGGAATTTGATGGAACGGTGATTGTTGTTTCTCATGACCGTGAGTTCTTGGATGGACTGGTGACCAAAGTTTATGAATTTGGAGGTGGAGTAGTAAAAGAACACATTGGCGGCATTTATGATTTTTTACAGAAAAAGAAAATAGAGAGTCTGAATGAGTTGCAGCTTTCTGCTTCTCCTACTGTGTCTGCCACTAAAAAGGAAGAACCCGAAACGGTCAGTGAGAACAAATTATCTTATGAGGCGCAAAAGGAATTGAATAAGAAAATTCGTAAATTGGAGAAACGAATTGCGGATTGTGAACAAAAAATAGAAAAGCTGGAAACTGAGATTAGCGGGGTGGAAGCCGATATGGCTACTCCCGAAGGTGCATCGGATATGGCTTTGTATGAAAAGCATCAGAAACTGAAAAAGGACTTGGATCAGACGGTAGAAGAATGGGAGGCCGTTTCTATGGAATTAGAAGAGATGCAGGGAAGTTAATATGTATCATATATATAGAACAAATGAAAGCAAAACATTATTTACCAATGGCTGTATTGGCTCTGGCAGTAGCTGCCGGATGCGACAGTAAAAAGGAAGCCGTCATGACTTCGGGTATAGACTTGACAAATTTGGACACTACGGCTGTTCAAGGAGCTGATTTTTATCAGTATGCTTGTGGCGGATGGATGAAGAAACACCCTCTGACCAATGAATATTCCCGTTTTGGCTCATTCGATATGCTTGCCGAAAATAACCGGGAACAACTGAAAGGATTGATTGTGGAAATTGCTGCCGGACAGAATGCGCAAGGTACAATAGGTCAGAAAATAGGGGATATCTATAATCTGGCTATGGATAGTGTGAAACTGAATGCGGATGGAGTAACTCCTATTCAAGCTGATTTGGAAAAGATTGCTTCAGTGAAGGATAAATCGGAAATAGTTCCTTTGATGGCGGAACTGGCTCATAGCGGTGTATTCCCTTATTTCAGTTTCTATGTGGGTGCCGATATCATGGACAGCAAGAGCAATTTGTTTCAATTGTATCAAGGGGGTATCAGTCTGGGTGAAAGAGAATATTATTTGGACAATGATGATGTGACTACCAATATCCGTAATAAGTATAAAGAACATATTGTAAAGATGTTCCAATTGGCTGGTTTTGATGAGGCTGCCGCTAAAAAGAAAATGGAGGCTGTAATGGATATCGAAACCCGTATTGCAAAAGCTTCTTTCAGTGCGGTGGAACAGCGTAACCCTGCGGCCAATTATCATAAAATGTCTTTGGATGAATTAAAGAAAGAGATTCCGGGCATTGACTGGGATGCTTTCTTGAATGGTATAGGCGTGAAAGGGGTGACTGAACTGAGTGTTTCTCAAGTGGAGCCGATTAAAGAGGTTGAGAAAATTATCAATAGCTTGCCGGTTGAAAATCAGATCGCTTATATGCAATGGAATCTGATAGACAGGGCTGCCGGTTACTTGAGTGATGATTTGGTAGCACAAAACTTTGATTTTTATGGAAAAACACTATCCGGTAAACAGGCTAACCAACCTCGTTGGAAGCGTGCCGTAAGTACTGTGAATGGGGTACTGGGTGAAGCGGTAGGTCAGATGTATGTGGAGAAATATTTTCCGGCAGCCGCAAAAGAACGTATGGTGCAGTTGGTAAAGAATCTGCAGACCGCATTGGGAGAACGTATCCGGAATTTGGAATGGATGGGTGACAGCACAAAGATTAAAGCTATTGAGAAGTTGAATTCTTTTTATGTAAAGGTAGGCTATCCTGATAAGTGGAGGGATTATACCGGTTTGAATATTGAAAAAGATTCTTATTGGGCCAATGTGAAGCGTGCTACAGAATTCGAACTGGATTATATGTTGTCCAAGGCAGGCAAGCCGGTTGACAGAGATGAATGGGGAATGACTCCGCAGACTGTCAATGCATATTATAATCCGACCACGAATGAGATTTGTTTTCCGGCAGGTATTCTTCAATATCCGTTTTTTGACATGAATGCTGATGATGCATTTAATTATGGAGCTATTGGCGTGGTTATCGGTCATGAAATGACTCATGGATTCGATGATCAGGGACGTCAGTTCGATAAGGATGGTAATTTGAAAGATTGGTGGACAGCCGAAGATGCCAAACGTTTTGAAGAACGTGCTCAGGTAATGGTGAATTTCTTTGATAGCATTCAGGTTTTGCCGGGACTCAATGCCAACGGTTCTTTGACTTTAGGTGAGAATATAGCCGACCATGGTGGTTTGCAGGTTTCTTTCCAAGCGTTCAAGAATGCGACAAAAGATGCTCCGCTACCAGTAGAAGACGGATTTACTCCGGAACAGCGCTTCTTCTTGTCATACGCCGGAGTGTGGGCTGGCAATATCCGCGACGAGCAGATTCGTTTGCAAACAAAGTCTGATCCACATTCATTGGGCAGATGGCGTGTGAACGGAGCACTCCCTCAAATTGGTGCATGGTATGATGCTTTTGGCATTAAAGAGGGGGATCCTATGTATTTGGCTCCTGAAAAACGTGTCTCTATTTGGTAAGCTTTATACATAAAAGATAATAAAAAGCATGGTAATTGCTGATAATTTGGCATTTACCATGCTTTCTTTTTGGAATTTACATGATAAACACCTATTTTTGTGCCCGATGAAACGGAGACGATATATAGCATGGGTATTAATGTTGGTCAGCATAATCATGTTGACTGCATCTGTTCTGCCTCATCATCATCACCGGGAAATCCTTTGCTTGCAGCATGATATGACTTTGTGCGGCTGTCAATGTTCTGTACAGCATCAGCAGCATAATAGTTCCGATGAGAATCATACATGTAATGCCGGATGCGTGACCAAGTTTAAAAGTGTAACTCCGGATCGGGCTCAGGACAGTGTTTCTCCTGATTATTCGTTTTGTTTGTTGCTATATACGGTAACGGATGTATTGGCGCTTTCATTGCAGTTGACAGAACACAACACATTACCTTATAATTACTATTTAGAAAAACTGCATTCTACGTGTCTTCCCCACGTAAAGGGGTTGCGTGCTCCTCCTTGCGATGTTCTTGCTTAACAGATAGAAAGTTTATCTTTTTATCCGCAACTTTGTTGCATTTTCTTTACGCTAATTTTGTATTTAATAAAAAAGTAAGAACAAATTATATCATCATGAAGAAACTTATCTTTATGGGAGTCTTGGGATTATTTCTTTTAGGCTCTTGCAACAGTAAATCGGAACATGACCATGAGGGGCATAGTCATGAAACGGAAAAAGCACATAATCATGATCATGAAGGCCATGATCACGAGCATGAGGAACACGATCATGCGAGTGAAAACCACGAAGGACATAACCACGAGGCAGAGATGGCAGCCGGACATTCCGATGAGATAATCCTGGCTCCGGAAAAAGCGAAAGCAGCTGGAGTAGAATCGGAAATAATCCAGCCTAAATCATTCCGTCAGGTAATAACGACCAGCGGACAGGTACAGGCGGCACAAGGTGATGAAAGCGTAGTAGTTGCCAATGTAGCCGGTGTGGTTTCTTTCCGCCATCCGGTAACGGACGGTATGAGTGTGAGCAAGGGGGCTCCCATTCTGAATATCTCTGCTGAGAATATGCCGGACGGAGACCCTGTAAAACGTACCCGTATCGCATATGAAACCGCCAAAAAAGAATATGAACGTGCCGCCAAGTTGGTAAAAAGTCAGATAATATCACAGAAAGATTTCAATGCCATTAAGGAGAGTTATGAAAATGCATTATTGGCATACGAGGCTATTTCAAAGAACCAGACCAAGACAGGTGTGTCCGTTACAGCTCCTTTAGGTGGCTATATCAAGAATTGTCTGGTGAAGGAAGGTGATTATGTGTCGGTAGGCCAGCCTTTGGTGAGTATCACTCAGAACCGTCGTCTGTTCCTTCGTGCAGATGTTTCCGAGAAATATTATGGTTATCTGCATAGCATCCAGTCGGCAAACTTCAAGACTCCATACGATAATAAGGTATATGAGTTGGGTGAGTTGAAAGGGCATCTGCTTTCTTATGGTAAAGCATCCGGTGGTACTTCTTTCTATGTACCTGTTACTTTCGAATTTGATAATCGGGGAGATGTGATTCCCGGTTCGTATGTGGAGGTGTATCTGCTCTCGTCGGAAATGCCCGATGTGCTGGCCTTACCTGTTACAGCATTGACCGAAGAACAGGGCTTGTATTTTATTTATCTGCAATTGGATGAAGAAGGGTATAAGAAACAGGAAGTGACTTTGGGGGCTAGTGACGGAAAGGAAGTTCAGATTCTTACGGGGTTAAAAGCCGGTGACCGTGTGGTAACAAAAGGAGCCTATCAGGTGAAATTGGCATCGGCCAGCAATGCGATTCCGGCTCATAGTCATGAACATTAATCAAGCCGCCCTATGCTAAATAAAATTATACATTTTTCCCTTCAAAACCGTATATTGGTTCTGGTGGCGTCGGTTTTGCTGCTTATTGGCGGTACTTACACGGCTTTTCATACGGAAGTCGATGTGTTCCCCGATTTGAATGCGCCGACTGTAGTGATTATGACTGAAGCGAATGGTATGGCTGCCGAAGAGGTGGAACAATTGGTAACCTTCCCTGTAGAAACTGCTGTGAATGGTGCGACCAATGTGCGCCGGGTGCGTTCATCTTCCACCAATGGCTTTTCCGTTGTGTGGGTGGAATTTGAATGGGATACTGATATCTATCTGGCCCGTCAGATTGTTAGTGAGAAATTGTCCTTGGTCAGCGAGGAATTGCCCGAGAATGTAGGTAAACCTACCATGGGACCTCAATCCTCTATTTTAGGTGAATTGCTGATTATCGGTCTGACTTCGGATACTACTTCCATGCTCGATCTCCGTACACTGGCAGACTGGACTATCCGTCCGCGCCTGCTTTCTACGGGAGGTGTGGCACAGGTTGCCGTGCTAGGAGGTGATATCAAGGAATATCAGGTGTTGCTTGACCCTGCCCGCATGAAACATTACAATGTTACGTTGGCAGAGGTGATGAACGTTACCCGTAACATGAATCAGAATGCCAATGGCGGAGTGATTTATGAATATGGAAACGAATATATTGTTCGTGGGGTGCTTTCCAGCCATGATGTGGCTCAGTTGTCACGTTCCGTCATTAAGACGGTGGAAGGGGTGCCCGTTACATTGGAGGATATTGCCGATGTGAAGATCGGTTCGCAGGAACCAAAACTAGGTACTGCTTCGGAGAGAGGAAAACCTGCCGTACTGCTGACCGTTACCAAACAACCCAAGACTGGGACTATTGAACTGACAGAGCAATTAGAAGCCGCATTGAAGGATTTGCAGAAGAATCTTCCGGCTGATGTGCACGTTTCTACAGATATTTTCCGTCAGAGCCGTTTTATTGAAAGTTCTATCGGCAATGTGAAGGATTCGTTGTATGAAGGTGCTATTTTTGTGGTGATTGTTCTCTTCCTGTTCCTTGCCAATGTACGTACCACGGTTATTTCATTGGTAACTCTTCCGTTGTCATTGATTGTTTCTATATTGACTCTTCACTATATGGGGCTCACCATCAATACCATGAGTTTGGGTGGTATGGCTATTGCCATTGGTTCGTTGGTGGATGATGCTATTGTGGATGTGGAAAATGTATGGAAACATCTGCGCGAGAACCGCTTGTTGCCCGAAGGGGAACGTAAAAGCGTGATTGAAGTCGTGTTCAATGCTTCGAAAGAAGTGCGTATGCCTATCTTGAACTCTACCTTGATTATTGTAGTCAGCTTTGTTCCTTTGTTCTTCCTGACAGGAATGGAAGGTCGTATGCTGGTTCCGCTGGGCATTGCCTTTATTGTGGCGTTGTTTGCTTCTACGGTAGTGGCTTTGACACTGACTCCGGTACTGTGCAGCTATCTGTTAGGTAATAATAAAAGTAAAGGATTACCCAAAGAGGCATTTGTAGCCGTATGGATGAAAAAGCATTACCGCAATACCTTGTTATGGTCCTTGAATCATAAATCCGTAGTATTGGGTTTTACAGGTGGACTGTTTGCGGTGGCATTGGTTATGTTTTTTGCATTAGGACGTAGTTTTCTGCCATCTTTCAATGAAGGTTCGTTCACCATTAATATCAGTTCATTGCCGGGAATTTCTTTGGCAGAATCGGACAAAATGGGACACCGTGCGGAAGAGTTGCTGATGTCTATTCCCGAAATACAGACTGTAGCCCGTAAAACGGGACGTGCCGAACTGGATGAACATGCACTAGGGGTTAACGTGAGTGAAATTGAGGCTCCGTTTGAATTGAAAGACCGTTCCCGTCAGGAACTGGTAGCCGATGTGCGTGCCAAGTTATCTACCATTACCGGTGCGAATATCGAAATAGGCCAACCTATCAGCCATCGTATCGATGCCATGCTTTCGGGTACCAAGGCCAACATTGCCATCAAACTGTTTGGTAACGATTTGAACAAGATGTTTGCCATCGGTAATCAGATAAAGGATGCTATCAGTAGCGTGGAGGGTATTGCCGACTTGAATGTGGAACAACAAATCGAACGTCCGCAGCTCAAGATTGTTCCCAAACGCGAGATGCTTGCCAAATTCGGTATTTCCTTGCCGGACTTTGCCGAATTTGTATCTGTAAACATGGCGGGTGAAGTTGTTTCGCAGGTATATGAAGAAGGCAAAGCGTTTAATCTTATTGTCCGTACCAAGGACGAGGTGCGTGATGAGATGGAGAAAGTGCGTAACCTGATGATTGATACCGGTGACGGTCAGAAAATCCCTGTCAACTATGTAGCCGATGTGATTTCTGCCATGGGACCGAATACCATCAGCCGTGAGAACGTGAAGCGTAAGATTGTGATTTCAGCCAATACCAGCGGCCGTGATTTGCGCAGCGTGGTGAATGATATACAGGAACGGATTGATGCGCAAATCAAGCTTCCCGAAGGATATCATGTGGAATATGGCGGTCAGTTTGAAAGCGAGCAGGCGGCCAGCCGTACGCTGATGCTCACTTCGTTTATGAGTATCGTAGTTATCTTCCTGTTGCTTTATACCCAGTTTAAGAATGCAGCCCAAAGTGGAGTCATTTTGTTGAATTTGCCTTTGGCGTTGATTGGTGGGGTATTTGCATTGATGATAACAACGGGTGAGATAAGCATTCCGGCTATTATCGGCTTTATCTCGTTGTTTGGTATTGCTACCCGTAATGGTATGTTGTTGATAAGTCATTACAATACGTTGCGCGAAGAAGGTATGGATTTGAAAGAAAGCATTCTTCACGGTTCGTTAGACCGTTTGAACCCTATCCTGATGACTGCATTGTCTTCCGCGTTGGCTTTGATACCTTTGGCGTTCCGTGGCGATTTGCCGGGTAATGAGATACAAAGTCCGATGGCGAAAGTTATTCTGGGAGGTCTTTTGACATCGACTTTCTTGAACGCTTTCATTATTCCGATTGTTTATGAACTGATGAATCGAAAGAAGAAATAATAGAAATATATGAAACGAATCTTATTTATAATAGCCTTCTGCTCTCCCTTGCTGGCGCAGGCCCAGAGTATTGAGCACATTTTGAAAAGCATCGAGCAGAATAATAAAGAGCTCAAGGCGCAGAAACATGCAGCCGATGCAACCAAGATGGAAAACCGGACAAACAACAACTTGCCTGACCCTACAGTGAGCTACAGTTCTTTTTACAGTAATGGTGCCGAAGGGGGGCACGGTACGGAACTTGTCGCTTCACAAGGTTTTGATTTCCCTACTCAGTATATTGTCCGCAATCGGCAGGCTACTTTGCAGAACGAAGCGGTGGACAAGCAACAACAGGCTGCTCGCCGAGATATTCTGCTGAATGCGAAGAATCTCTGTCTAGACCTTATTCTGTTGAATCAGGAAAAAACATTGATGGATATCCGTATGAAAAATGCAGATGAATTACAGGCACTTTATGAAAAGCGTCTGACTACCGGTGATGCGAACATATTGGAAGTCAATAAAATCAAAATGGAACGTATGAATGTGCAGACGGAAGTTGCCCAAAACAGCGCAGCCCACCGCACTGCCTTGCAATCTCTGCTTGCCATGAACGGCAACATGCCTTTAGAATTTGCTGAAACCACATACCCTGCCATACAGGAAATCAATGATTACAATGTCATGCGGGATGAAGTGATGGCATCAGACCTTGACTTGCAGGCCGCCGTCGCCACTGCCCGTGCCGCCGAGAAGCAGGTTTCGGTAGACCGTCAAGGATGGTTGCCGAAACTGGAAGCCGGTTTTCGCCGTAACACGGATGATGCGGTTTCGATGAATGGTTTTGTGGTAGGGGGCTCCTTGCCTTTGTTTCAGAATCGTAAAAAGGTAAAGATAGCCAAGGCACAGGCTATCAGCGCACAATTGATGCAAGAAAATGCTAAAGATCAGGTTGAAGCTTCTCTGATGTCTCTCTTCAATGAGATGCAGCAGTTGAAGGATGCCATGAATGCGTATGATGTTCCTTTGATGTACCGTTCGCTGGATTTATTGAAGCAAGCATTGACCGAGGGACAAATTTCATTGATTGAATATTTTGTGGAAACGGAAAATATTTATAAGAATCTCCAGGCGTATATGCAGATTGAGAATCAATACCAGAAGGTGATGGCGAACATTTACAAGAATAATCTGTAAAGCTGACAGTCTGTTCTTTTAACGCAGGTAGGGTAAAAACGGATGGCAGGATGGTACGGATAGTCAACAAACTATATCCGTGTTATCCTGCTTTTTCATTTAAAAAAGCAGACTGTCGCTGTCAAAAATGTACCGAAGCGGATTGTGTTTTTTTGTCCGTAATCTTCCGGCTGATCAATGTTGCCGATAAGGTTTCTATTTCCTCCAGTCTCACATTATATCCGTCCGCCAGATGGTCTGTCAGCTGGTTTCCCAGGTTGGCTGAATCGTCCTATGATGATACTCTCCTTAAAGCCGAAGTACTTTGGCTAGAAATTCGAAGAATGCCGGTTACGTCCTTTTTTTGATTCTTAATAAAAGCTGGAAACGATTGTCGTTCAGAATGGCATAAAAAATGTGCCGGAAGAATTGGGCTACCTTTTATGACAGAGTGACTTCCGACACATTTTTTCTTGTTTATTTCTATTTATTTCTTTTTTTCTTGGCTTCTTTCGCCCATTCTTTCGCTCCCTGCTCTTTCAGTTTCGCGGTGAAAGCCTTTGCTTTTTCCATGCTTGCGTTTTCGTCTTCGGGTGAAGCGTATGCATGTTTGTAACCTTTGGTCACGTTCCATTCACCTCGTGTGAAGTCCGGGAAGGCTACTGCCGCACAGCCGTTGTCCATAGAGATAGCTCCCAGTTCGGCCAGACAGCACCATTCGGCCAAGTCATATACATCCATGTCCAAAGGTAGTCCGTTTTGCAGACAATATACCAGACGGCTATCCATGATGAAGTCCATACCGCCGTGGCCGCCGACTTCTTTTGCCATTTCACCATATTTCTTTAAAATAGGATGCTGGTATTTCTCAATAAGCGCTTCCATTTCTGCCTGGGGTAAGAATCCGTGAGAGTTCAAATCGTCTACTTTGGGTTGCACGCCCGATGCGGTCAGTTGTGCTGCATCCAAAGCATATCCTTCAACGGGATATTTATTGGCAAACCCTTTGCTTCCTGTCAGTTGGTACAAGCGGTTGTAAGGTTGGGGAGTCATTACATTATGTTGGATTTCAATAACTTTCCCATTTGCTGTGCGAAGCAGGGTGGTGGTATGGTCTCCGTTGCAGAATTCTTTACATTCTTCGCCGGTTCTCTTCTCCACTAAATCTTTACCAACAACAGATTTGGTGTCCATAGCTACTAAAGTGGTTATACGGTCACCACGATGGATATCCAATGCTTGTGCTACAGGACCCAAGCCGTGAGTGGCATATACATCACCCCGGTGTTTCATGTTATAATCTAAACGCCATCCTAGTTTGTCTTCTTTGCCGTTTTTCCAATAATGATCCCAGAACGGGCTTAAATTGTGAATGTAGGCTCCTTGGGCACGGATTATTTCGCCAAATACACCTTGTTGTGCCATATTCAGTGTATTCATCTCAAACCAGTCATAGCAACAGTTCTCAAGAATCATGCAATGCTTGCGGGTTTTTTCACTCAGGTTGATTAAATCCCAGCATTCTTGCAGGTTCATGGCCGAGGGAACTTCAATAGCTACATTTTTACCGTTTTCCAATGCGCATTTTGCTACGGGGAAATGATGCAACCAGTCTGCGGCGATATAAACTAAATCTATGTCTGTACGTTTACATAATTCTTCATATCCCTTTTCTCCGGAATAAATGGCAGCTTTCGGCATAGATGCTTTCTTTAGGATATCCTGACATTTTTCTGCACGAGATGCTTCATAATCACAAAGTGCCACAATTTGTGTGCCGGGAATATAAGTGAAGCGCTCTACGGCTCCGGGACCTCGCATTCCCAATCCGACAAATCCTACGCGGACTACTTCCATTTTCGGGATGGTTAAGCCTAATACACTTTTCTGGCCGGACGGACGTTCAGGAGTGTCAATCACAATGGTTCCTTTGTCCCATTTCCAGGAATCTCCTGAACTTACGGTTTGTGCTGTCGTGGTTTGTGGTAAACACATGCATAGGGTTGTACCCATACATAAGCTTATCATCAATGATTTAAAGGTTCTCATACTTTTTGAATTTAAAGATTAAAATTTAAAAATATAGGTTGTTTCTTGAGTCAACTACTTGAAACTTAATTATATTTCACATTAATAATAAGAATATTTTTTATTTTTGCGCTCAAAGATAATTAATCTTTTTTGATTATGGATATAAGTTCGTCCTCTTTTTTCTGAGAAAAAGGTGAGTTAATAAATAAAATGAAGGAAGGGAAAAAGTGGGATCAAGACAGAAGTTGTGAAGATATGAGTGAAAATCTAAAAGTAATCAAGGTTTGTTGATTGAAAACGATCAAGAAAGGAAATAATTTAGTCCAAAAGATCGTTTAGTAAGGAGATTTGGCGGGATTTTTTTAATTTTGCACTTACAACTAATTAACAGATAAGAAAATGCCGTTAAATTTACCCGATAAACTACCTGCTATTGAATTGCTGAAGGAGGAAAATATCTTCGTCATAGACAATTCACGTGCCAGTGCACAGGATATTCGTCCGTTAAAAATCGTGATATTGAATTTGATGCCGTTGAAGATAACGACAGAAACGGATTTGGTACGTTTGCTTTCCAACACTCCCTTGCAGTTGGAAATATCATTTATGAAGTTGAAAAGCCATACATCGAAAAATACACCGGTGGAACATATGAAAGCATTCTATCATGACTTTGATTTGATGCGTGGCGAGAAATATGACGGGATGATTATTACGGGGGCTCCGGTAGAGCAGATGCCGTATGAGGATGTGAATTATTGGAATGAGATTACTACTATTTTTGATTGGGCGCGTACTCATGTTACCTCAACTCTCTATATTTGTTGGGCGGCCCAAGCCGGGCTTTATCATTTCTATGGAGTTCCCAAATATCCGCTGAAACAAAAAATGTTTGGTATTTTCCGCCATCATATCAATGTACAGGGATTGCCCATATTCCGTGGTTTTGATGATGAGTTTTTTGTACCACATAGCCGTCATACCGAAATACACCGTGAGGATATTCTGAAAGTAAAAGAGTTGGCTTTGATAGCTGAGTCTGATGAGTCTGGGGTTTATATGGCTATGGCTCGTAATGGGCGTGAATTCTTTATTACCGGGCATTCGGAGTATTCTCCTTATACGCTTGATACGGAATATAAGCGTGATTTGGGGAAAGGGTTGCCTATTGAAATGCCTGTAAATTATTATAAGGACGATAATCCGGACAATGCCCCGGTGGTGCGTTGGCGCGGACATGCCAATTTGTTGTTTTCTAATTGGTTGAACTATTATGTATATCAGGAAACCCCGTTTGATATAAACGAGATACGATGATCAGACAACGAAAAATAGAATTATTAGCTCCTGCTAAAAATCTGGAGTGCGGTATTGCAGCTGTTGATCACGGTGCTGATGCCATTTATATTGGTGCTCCCCGTTTCGGAGCACGTGCGGCTGCGGGGAATTCATTGGAGGATATTGCTGAGTTGGTGCGGTACGCTCATGTATATAATGTCCGTATCTATGTGACTGTGAATACGATTCTGAAGGATGAGGAACTGAAAGATACGGAAAAAATGATTTGGGATTTATACCGTGCCGGAGTGGATGCTTTGATAGTGCAGGATATGGGATTGTTGGAATTGAATCTGTCACCTATACCGTTACATGCCAGCACGCAGATGGATAATCGTACTTCTCAAAAAGTAAGATTCCTGGCTGAGGCAGGTTTCCGTCAGGTGGTATTGGCTCGTGAACTTTCTCTTGTTGAAATAGAAAATATCCATCATGCTTGTCCTGATGTGCCTTTGGAGGTATTTGTACATGGTGCTTTGTGTGTAAGCTATAGTGGACAATGTTATGTTAGTCAGGCTTGTTTTGGGCGTAGTGCCAACCGGGGGGAATGTGCCCAGTTCTGTCGCCTTGCTTTTGATATGATAGACGCGGACGGTAAATCTATAGTAAGGAATAAGCATCTATTGTCTCTGAAAGATTTGAATCAGAGCGAAGAGTTGGAGCAATTGCTGGATGCCGGAGCTTCTTCCCTGAAAATAGAGGGACGTTTGAAGGATGTATCTTACGTTAAAAATGTAACAGCTTACTATCGCCAGAAGCTGGATACTATTTTCAAACGTCGTAAAGAGTATATCCGTGCTTCATCGGGAGAAGTGAAATTAGAGTTCAAACCTCAATTGGATAAGAGTTTCAGTCGTGGTTTTACTAATTATTTTCTTTTTGACAGGAATAAGGATATTTTTTCTTTTGATACTCCCAAGTCTTTAGGGGAGGAGATGGGAACAGTGAAGGAAATTCGTGGTAATTATCTTACCGTAGCCGGAATCAAGTCTTTTAATAATGGAGATGGTGTTTGTTTTTTGGATGAGACTGGTAAGTTGCAGGGATTTCGCATAAACCGGGTGGAGAATAATAAATTATTTCCTCAGGAGATGCCTCGGATAAAGCCCCGTACGATACTTTATCGTAATTTTGATCAGGAATTTGAGAGGTTGATGTCGCGTAAATCAGCCGAAAGGAAAATTGCTGTCATTTTAAAATTGGCTGAGAATAATCGGGGCTTTACTCTGTCTCTGACTGATGAAGATGATAACAGTGTCAGTGTGGTGCTGGAAAGGGAGAAGGAACGTGCCCGTACTCTGCAGGAAGATAACTTGCGTACACAACTTGGAAAGTTAGGAAATACTCCATTTGAAGCATCAGATATAGTGATTGACTGGTCGGACAATTGGTTTATTCCGGCTTCTATGCTTGCCGAACTTCGCCGTAAGGGAATAGAGAAACTGCTGGAAGTGCGCCGTATTAACTATCGGCAGGAAATTTACAAGTTGCCTCGAACGCATCATGCTTTTCCTGTGAATGAATTGACTTATTTGGGAAATGTGATGAATGCTGATGCTGTTTCCTTCTATAGGAATCATGGTGTGCAGCGTATTGCTCCGGCTTATGAAAAGGCTCCGGCAGAAGAAGCAGTATTGATGTTTTGCAAGCATTGTTTGCGTTATAGTATGGGATGGTGCCCCTCTTGGCATAAAGTGCGTTCTCCTTATAAGGAACCTTATTATCTGGTTAGCTCGGATAACAGGCGTTTCCGTTTAGAGTTTGATTGTAAGAATTGTCAGATGAAAGTCTATGCTGAAAAGTAAGTACATCGGATTACTGTTTTTGGTATTGGCTATTTTGATGGCTTGCCAATATCCTTCACCTGTTACTTCGAGTGAGGATATGCCGCAAAAGACAAGGGATTCTGTCAATTATTTGGTGGAACGGCATTATACATTAAACAGTAATTTTGAGGTTACTTCAGATTCGCTTATGTTACAGCAACTACCATTGGTTGATGTGCTTCCTGTTTTTAAAGGAGAACGGCTGGTGGTAGCGGAGTTTATGATACAACCTGCTGATAGTGTGGATTCTGTATGGGTGAAGGTCGCACGGGACCAGGAAACAATGGGATGGGTACATGAAAAGGAATTGTTGGAGAAAGTAGTCCCTGTGGATTCAGTGTCACAGTTTATTCATTTTTTCAGTAATTCTCATACCATCGCTTTCTTTATCATATTAGGCTTTTTCGGTATTTGGTATGTTCATAGGGCTATTCGTCGCCAGAAGCTGCAATTAATTTGGTTGAATGATATTGATAGCGTTTTTCCTACAGTTCTTTCTTGGTTGGTAGCTACCGCAGCTACGCTTTATGCTAGTATTCAGCATTTTGTTCCAGGAACTTGGGAGCAGTTTTATTATAATCCTTCTTTGAATCCTTTTAGCTTGCCTTTTATTCTTTCTCTTTTCATGTTTAATATTTGGGGAATTATTCTTGTGGGGTTGGCTACTTTAGATGATTTGTTTCATCAGACACATATTGAAGCTGCATGTTTTTATTTGTTGGGATTGATGTCCTGCTGCATCTTTCTATATTTGTTTTTTACATTTACTACGTACTACTATTTGGGTTATCCATGTTTATTGGTATATGCTGTATGGTCATTTAATCGTATAAAGCACGCTTCTCGGTATAAATTCAGTTGTGGAAATTGCGGGGCGAAGATGAAGAATAAAGGAGTGTGTCCTCATTGCGGCGCTGTCAATGAATAATTTTATTGTTTGCTTCTTTTAACAAAGACTCAAGCAGTTTTCTATAGTAAACAGCATTTTCTCTATGTACATACACTCAAACGAATAGGTTTGTTTTAGGAGCTATTCGCTTCATTTGCAGCAATAATAAAGTTCTTACTTTTCTTAGTGTGACAGAAAATAAATTTGATTTGGTAAATGTGGAAACAGAAAGGGAGTTCTGCGAAGAACCCCCTTTTTATTTTTGCAAGAATGGTTAGAAGTGATAACGTATATCCACCCCCAGTTGTAAAGGTCTGCTTTTTTGTTCGAATCCTCTATGCATGGTTTCAAAATAGAAGGTTGTATAATCCTTGTTGGTTAAATTACGTCCCCATACATCTATCTGTAAAGCTTCTGTCTGCAAAGAAATGCGCCCGTTCAGTGTTCCGTAAAAACTTTGTGAGACATTGTTTTTTTCAGTCCAATAAATTTTTCCTGCTCCGGTATAGCTCATGCCTAAAGTCAGGCTTTGCATCCAATTGCTTTTATCGAAAAAGAAACTATAATTTGCGCCTGCATTCATGGTATGGCGGGGAACAAATGGTACATAATTGCCGCTATAATCAATTTGCTCTTCTGATAATGTAGTACCTCCGTCATATTTTTTGAATGTGGAATGAGTATATCCATAACTTACATTCATATTCAGGTTTTTGTTGATAGATGCCAGAAAGCTGGCCTCTACTCCATAACTTTCGCTACTACCGGCATTGACCATCATTCGTCCCAAGCCACTATTGACAAATTTGGCGATTTGTTGGTCGTGGGTATCCATGTAGAATGCGGCAAGGTCGGTCTTCAGTTTGCCGTTGAACAAACTGAGGTGTGATCCCACTTCGTAATTCCAGCTGTACTCGGGCTTGTAGACTGTTGTTTCTTGTACGTTCAATTCTTTTCCGTAGTTGGGCATGTGTTGCTTGATCATTCCTTCTATCATACCTGCCATAGATTCTGGTGCCTTGTTTAGTATGGCTTCAATCATTTTTTGTTGCATGTCACTTTGTATCAGTTCTGAAAACATCTGTACGTTATACCCTCCGGAACGATATCCTTTGGTTATGCTTACATACATATTGTTTGCAGGGCTGAAATCGTATTTAAAAGCTAGTTTGGGAAGTAGCTGTACATAGTCGTTTTTTTCTTTTCCTTCCAATAGCGGTGCGGCATTCAAATTTCTGAATGGAATATTAAGGGGAGGCATTGCCATTTTAAGAAAGAAATCGAAATCGATATTACTATCCGAGAAATAATTCATAGACATTTTTTCATATTCCAAACGCAAACCTGCTGTTACTGAAAGGCCTTTCACAAACAGGTCATTGAATGTAGATTGGTGGTACAGTGCGGTGCTGAATACCGGTGTGTCAAAACTTCCACTTACGCGGATACGGTTGTTCAAAACGTCCAGACTCATTTCAGGGGTACGGGGATTGTCTAAATGAATTTTCTTGAAAGTATTGTTGATGTTTCCTTCGATCATATCGGTCACTCCGTCCTCCATGAAGTTTACCGGACCGGTGGTATGTAGCCATTGATAAAAACCACTAACTCCTGTAACCCATTGCCAGCGCTTGTTGTTTTTGCTTTTAAAAGTAATCTCTTCACTGATGGTATTCAGACGTTGCTTCTGCTCAATAGTATAAATGCTGACAGGCAGGAAATCCTGGTCCATAAACATACGGTCATTTAAATTCTGAAATCCAGTAACAGCGCTTAAGATAAACTTTTGTGCCTGGTATTCAATATTCAAACCGGTATTGAACAGTCCACGGCGATAAGTACAATCCTGATCGTATGAAATCTTCCCTGTGTAGTTTTTATATTTTTCATTCTCTTTGTCGTATCCGTCTATAGCTCCTGTATAGTAATAAGGGTATCCTCCTTCGTCACTATAATCATAGCCTATGGTAAAGTCTAGTTTTAGGTTTTCTGAAGGCAGCCAGATAGCATGTATTCGTCCGCCTCCCGCTTCCATATTATCTACTTTTTTCCCATTAAGAGAATTGCGGAAGAATCCGTCTGAGCCCTCATAATAACCACCGGCGGAGAAAGCAAAACAGTCACTCCAACGATGGTAATGGGTTAATGAAGCACTGTGGTAGTTACTTTTTGTTCCATAACTCAGTTTTACGTCTGTTCCCTGATAGGAGAATGGAGAGCGGGTATGTACTTTGATTAATCCCCCCATGGTATTGCGTCCGTACAAGGTTCCTTGTGGACCGCGAAGAATATCAATACGTTCTATATCATAAAAATTGAAATCAAATGCAGATTTGTCAATGTAAGGGATATTGTCCACATACAAACCTACCGCAGGAGTGTTGATACGCGAACCGATTCCCCGGATATAAATAGCTGAGGTGAGTCTTGAACCATAGTCGGGCATAAAGAAATTGGGTACCAGTGAACTCACGTTCTTTAAAGTTGTGATTTGGTTTGCTTGCATATCTTTTTGGGAGAGTAAAGATACGGCTGTAGGGAGTTCCCTTAATTTTCCGGTTTCTTTAGGTGAAGCGATAACCACCACCTCTTCTATATCAATGACTTTCGTAGTGTCCTTAGGCAGCGTGTTGATATTTTCCGCAAAAGTTGTTGTAGCCAGCAGGCAGGATGTAATGAATAAAATGTTTTTTCTCATATTTATTGTTTGGTTTTATTTGATACATCACGGATGACCAGAGTTGTTACAAGTTTCTACCAGGCGGAAAATTTATATATTCCACTCTGTATAATCCATGATGGAGAATGATTCCGGCTGCAAAGTAACGGTAAACCTGATATGTGTGCAATCCTAATAAATGAGGATTTTATATTCTGTCTGCCTCAATGTAACCGTTCATCACAGCATAGACAGTTAGCCCGGATACAGATTTGATACCCAGTTTTTCGGTAATATTCTTGCGGTGGGAGATGACAGTGGTCAGGCTGATATGAAGTTTGTCTGCTATTTCCTTATTGATAAGTCCTTTGGTGATAAGTATCAATACTTCTATTTCCCGGATAGACAATTCATGTTCTGTTTTTTCTATATGCATTGCTTTATCTACTGCTTGTTTTCTTGCCTGATGTCCATATTGGCGTAATTGATGGATGTCTTTTATCAAAGAACCTTCATCTTGGTAGATATTCAGCTTGGGGATACCGGATAATTGAGGTTGGTTGTCACCTCCTGCTAATACAATTGTTTTTGGTTTACGAAGTAAAAAGAAGGAAGTATGTTCAAAATAGATTTGGGCAGAAATAAAATAGTGGGCATACATGTCCGGTGTGTCATCCGTCAACTCACCAAACGAATGGAATACACGGATAGTAGCCATTGGAATGATATCTTCCAAAATGTTTTTTAACCCCAGACAAGTAAGGGTATTTGGATCTACTATGGCTATTTCGGGATGATGCATAATGCTTTCTTTGGTGCAAAGATACATATCTTTTAGAAAAAATAGGTTCATAAAGATGAAGAAATCTTCTTTTGGACAACTAAGTCCCTCACTTATTTGTTGTTAGAGTATATAAAGCTTAAAACCTTAACAATATGAAATATGATATAGCGATAATCGGTGGGGGACCTGCCGGATATACGGCTGCGGAAAGAGCTGCTGCCGGAGGATTGAAAACTGTGATTTTTGAAAAGAAAGCCATGGGAGGTGTTTGTTTGAATGAAGGATGTATCCCTACGAAAACTCTTTTGTATTCAGCAAAATTATTGGATAATGCAAAAGGTGCGGCAAAATATGGAATTGCTGTACCGGATGGAATCAGCTTCAATTTGGAGAAAATAATAGACCGTAAAGATAAAGTGGTCAAGAAACTGACCGGAGGTGTAAAACAGACTGTGAAATCTTATGGAGCCGAATTGATAGAAAAAGAAGCGGTTATAACCGGAGAAGATAATGGACTGATTCAAATTTTAGCCGGAGGAGAAAAATATGAAGTGATTTATCTGTTGGTTTGTACAGGTTCGGATACCGTGATTCCACCCATTAAAGGCTTGTCGGAAATAGACTACTGGACTTCCAAAGAGGCTTTGGAAATGGCTGTATTACCTAAATCGCTGGCTATTATTGGTGGCGGAGTAATTGGAATGGAATTTGCTTCTTTCTTTAATAGTATGGGGGTAAAGGTGAGTGTCATTGAGATGATGCCTGAAATATTAGGGGCTATGGACAAGGAAACCAGTGCGATGTTACGTACAGAGTATCAGAAGCGAGGGATTAACTTCCAATTGAATTCTAAAGTGATTGAAGTCAGTCCGGCAGGAGTTACCATAGAAAAAGCCGGTAAATTGTCACTGATTGAAGCGGATAAGGTTCTGGTAAGTGTAGGCAGAAAAGCGAATCTAAACCAAGTGGGACTGGATAAACTAAAAGTGGAAATGGTGCGTAACGGTGTAAAAGTGGATGAACACATGCTTACTTCCCATCCTAAAGTCTATGCTTGTGGAGATATAACCGGATACTCCATGCTGGCTCATACGGCTATTCGTGAAAGTGAAGTTGCCATTAATCATATTCTGGGAGTGGAGGACCGGATGAATTATCATTGTGTACCGGGGGTGGTATATACGAATCCTGAACTGGCCGGAGTGGGAAAAACGGAAGAGGAGTTGAAAGCATCAGGGACCAGCTATCATGTACAGAAATTACCGATGGCTTATTCGGGGCGTTTCGTGGCAGAAAATGAAACAGGGAACGGGCTTTGCAAATTGATTCTGGATGAGGAAGACCGCATTATAGGTTGCCATTTGTTGGGAAATCCTGCTTCGGAAATAATTGTTGTAGCGGGGATTGCCGTTCAATATGGATATACTGTAGAAGAATTTCAAAAAACGGTATTTCCACATCCTACGGTAGGTGAGATTTATCACGAAACACTTTTTGCATAATGTTTTGCATAGATAACCGCTGTACGGATGTTTATTTCAATTTGGCAGTGGAGGAGTATCTTTTAAAGCAGACACAGGGGGATTATTTTGTAATTTGGCAGTCGGAACCTTCCGTGGTCATGGGCAAGAATCAGTCTGTTCGTGCCGAGGTGAATGAGGATTACAGGATAGAGAAGGGCATTCGTTTGGCTCGTAGGTTTTCGGGAGGTGGTGCAGTTTACCATGATAAGGGAAATATTAATCTTACTTTTATAGAAACGACATCGCAACCCCTGTTTGAAGACTATTTGCAGCGTATTGTTGGTTTTCTGGAAACGATGGGAGTCACGGCCTATACGGATGAGCGTTTGGGGATTTATCTGGATGGAAAGAAAATATCGGGCAGTGCGCAATGTATTCATAAAAACCGTGTGATGTATCATTGTACTTTGTTATTTTCTGCAAACTTGGATGTACTTCATACAGTGTTGAAGGGGAAGTCTGATGAATTGGAGTCGATTCCCGGATTAAAGAATATCCGTGCCGTACCGTCTGTACCTAGTGAAGTGGTCAATCTCAATTGTTTTTTGGATGTTTCGGTGAATATCAAACGGTTTATTCATCTTTTGTTTCATTACTTCTTGATAGAAGATGAAAAGAATAGCATTTATCATTTTTCCCGAAAGGATTTGGCGGCAATCGAGTTGCTGAAAGTAGAAAAATATGCTAATGAGGATTGGATACATCACCGGGGCATCTTAAAAAAGATTTAAGTTAAAACTTTCTTTTTCAGTGGCTTGTTGTTCATATAAAAGGATTAAAAAAATAAAATTATCAATATGTCAAGATTTGAAATAAAAATGCCTAAGCTAGGCGAAAGTATTACTGAAGGAACCATTATATCCTGGTCGGTAAAAGTGGGTGATACTGTCCAAGAGGACGATGTCTTGTTCGAAGTGAATACAGCAAAGGTCAGTGCTGAAATTCCATCTCCCGTAGAAGGCAAGGTGATCGGGATATTATTTAAAGAAGGAGATACCGTACCTGTAGGTACAGTAGTAGCAATTGTAGATATAGATAGTGATGAAGGAATAGGAGAGGCTCTTGTAGAAGAGCAAAATGTACCGCAAGCAGAAGAAACGTCCTCCCATGTACCATCTGTAACATCTGTTCAGGAAGTAAAGGAAGTTCCTAAGGCAATAGCGGCTAAAACAGAAGAAGAGCGTTGGTATTCCCCCATTGTACTTCAGCTGGCTCAGGCTGCACATATTTCGAAAGAGGAATTGGATCGTATTCAAGGAACAGGATATGAAGGACGTCTGAGTAAAAAAGATATAAAAGCTTATATTACTAGAAAGGAACAAGGTAACATAACCGTAACTGAACCTGTATCTGCATCCGCCCAATCTGTTGAGGCTGTTTCTGTCCGGACTTCTCCAACTGCGCCATCATCGGCTTCCTCTTTAACACTCCCAGTTTCCGGTTCGCAAGAAGGCGTGGAAGTGAAAGAAATGGATCGTGTCCGGAAAATGATTGCCGATCACATGGTTATGTCTAAACATACCTCTCCTCATGTTACGAATGTGGTAGAAGTGGATGTGACCAAACTCGTGAAATGGCGTGATAAGAATAAAGAGGCTTTCTTCCGTCGTGAAGGAGTCAAATTGACTTATATGCCTGCCATAACCGAAGCCGTAACGAAGGCATTGGTTGCCTATCCGCAGGTAAATGTATCTGTAGACGGTTATAATGTCCTGTTTAAAAAGCATATCAATGTCGGTATTGCTGTTTCACTGAATGATGGAAATCTGATAGTTCCGGTGATACATGATGCCGACAGGTTGAATTTGAATGGTTTGGCTGTGACCATTGATACTCTGGCGGTGAAAGCGCGTGATAATAAACTGATGCCGGATGACATTTCGGGTGGTACGTTTACGATTACCAATTTTGGAACTTTCAAGTCTTTGTTTGGTACTCCTATAATTAATCAGCCGCAGGTTGCCATTCTCGGTGTGGGATATATCGAAAAGAAGCCGGCAGTTATTGAAACTTCTGAAGGCGATGTGATTGCTGTCCGTCATAAAATGTATCTTTCTTTGTCATACGATCATCGGGTGGTGGATGGTATGTTAGGGGGGCAATTTCTCTATGCGATAAAAGATTATCTGGAAAATTGGAAAGAATAACCATTCATCACAGTAAAAAAAATAATATAATGAAAAAATATGATATAAAGACCACTGATACCGAAACGTTGAAAAAGTGGTATCATTTGATGGTATTGGGACGTGCGCTTGATGAAAAAGCTCCGTCTTATCTGTTGCAATCATTGGGTTGGTCCTATCATGCGCCTTATGCGGGGCATGACGGAATCCAATTGGCCGTAGGTCAAGTCTTTACCAAAGGAGAGGACTTTCTTTTTCCATACTATCGCGATATGCTGACCGTGCTTTCGGCAGGCATGAGTGTGGAGGAATTGATATTGAATGGCATTTCGAAAGCAACTGATCCCGGCAGTGGAGGACGTCATATGTCCAACCACTTTGCTAAACCCGAATGGCATATAGAAAATGTGTCGTCCGCTACCGGAACGCATGACCTTCATGCTGCCGGAGTGGCGCGTGCCATGGTGTATTATGGACATAAGGGGGTGGCGATCACTTCGCATGGAGAGTCTGCTTCTTCGGAAGGATATGTTTACGAGGCGATTAACGGGGCCAGTAGGGAAGGTCTTCCTGTGATATTTGTATGGCAGGATAATGGGTACGGTATCTCTGTTCCCAAAAAGGATCAGACAGTTGCCCGGAAGTATGCTGATAATTTTTCCGGTTTTAAGAATCTGAAGATTATTCATTGTAATGGCAAAGATGTGTTCGACTCGATGAATGCCATGAGTGAAGCCCGTGAATTTGCCATAGCCCATCGTACTCCTGTTATTGTACATGCCAATTGTGTCCGTATTGGTTCCCATTCTAATTCAGATAAACAGACGTTGTATCGGGATGAAAACGAATTGGCTTATGTAAAAGAGGCTGATCCTTTGATGAAATTCCGCCGGATGCTGTTGCGTTACAAACGTCTTACGGAAGAAGAGTTGCAACAGATAGAAGCAGCGGCAAAGAAAGAACTGTCGGTTGCTAACCGGAAAGCACTTGCAGCGCCTGATCCTGATCCGAAAAGTATCTTTGATTATGTTTTGCCCGATCCTTATATACCGGAAAAGTATAAAGAGGGACTTCATCAAGAAGAAAATGGTGAGAAGGCCTTTATGGTAACTGCTATCAACGAAACGTTGAAAGAGGAATTCCGCCATAATCCGGATACTTTCATTTATGGGCAGGATGTAGCGAATAAAGAGAAAGGTGGAGTATTCAATATTACTAAAGGAATGCAGCAGGAGTTTGGGGATGCCCGCGTGTTTAATGCTCCTATAGCAGAGGATTATATTGTGGGTACGGCAAATGGCATGTGCCGTTTCGATCCTAAGATACATGTCGTTATTGAAGGAGCTGAATTTGCCGATTATTTCTGGCCTGCTGTGGAGCAATATGTAGAGTGTACTCATGAATACTGGCGTAGCAATGGGAAGTTTGTTCCCAATATTGTATTACGTCTGGCCTCGGGTGGATATATTGGTGGTGGACTTTATCATTCTCAAAATATAGAGGGTGCATTAGCTACTTTGCCGGGGGCCCGGATTGTTTGCCCTTCTTTTGCCGATGATGCGGCCGGGTTGCTTCGTACTGCGATGCGCTCTCGTGGGTTTACTTTATATCTTGAACCGAAGGCCTTGTATAATTCAGTAGAGGCTTCTTCCGTAGTACCCGAAGATTTTGAGGTTCCGTTTGGGAAGGCGCGTATCCGCCGTGAAGGTACAGATTTAAGTATGATAACGTATGGAAATACAACTCATTTCTGTTTGAATGTGGCTGAACGCTTGGCTCAAGAGGGGTGGAGTGTGGAAGTGATTGATCTTCGCTCGCTTATTCCACTGGATAAAGAAACTATTTATGCGTCAGTGAAGAAAACAAGTAAGGCTTTGGTGGTTCATGAGGATAAAGTTTTCTCTGGTTTCGGAGCTGAAATTGCTGCCGGAATTGGTACGGAGCTGTTCCGTTATCTGGATGCTCCTGTACAGCGTGTAGGTTCTGTTTTCACTCCTGTAGGTTTCCATCCTATATTGGAAAAGGCTATTTTACCTACTGAGGATAAAATTTATGATGCAGCCAGGACACTGCTGGAATATTAATCAAATGTCCACAGGTTACATGGACCGTTTTATATGTTGTCCGTGTTAATCTGTGGTGAATAAAAAAGAATTATGAAAACAATAGGATTATTTTATGCAATGAATGCAGCCAAGACTTCCCATATAGCTGAAAAGATTCGGGAAGATTTGGGAGGAGTGAAAGTAATAGAAGTCGTTTTGATAGAAAAGGCTTGGCAGAATGATTTTCAAGCGTATGACAATATGATAGTGGGAGCGTCAACTTGGTTTGATGGTGAACTTCCTACTTATTGGGACGAACTGGTTCCCGAATTGGAGTCGTTGGATTTAAAGGGAAAGAAAGTAGCAATATTCGGTTTGGGGGATCAGAAGAACTATCCTGATAATTTTGTGGATGGAATGGGGATTTTAGCAGATGCTTTTCAAAAGGCGGGGGCTGAGTTGGTCGGTTTTACTTCGACAGACGGATATACCTTCAACCAATCGAGGGCAGTACGTGGTGAAAAATTCTGCGGTTTGGTAATTGACCAAGAAAATCAGGCTCAATTGACCAGTAAACGTATTGCTGATTGGTGCAAGCTGATAAAAGAAGACTTTACTTCCAATAAGAAAGAATAATAAAATAATATCGCAAATCATTTATTTACTGTAGGGGCGCATTTAATGCGCCCAAATGTATACAGTAAATCATTTTCGGACAGATTCAATCCTCCTCTATACCTAAATAAGTGGCAACGGCTTCCGCACATCTTTCTCCATCAATACCTGCTGAAACAATTCCGCCGGCATAACCTGCCCCTTCTCCACAAGGAAATAACCCGTTGATAGTGACGTGTTGCAGTGTCTCGTTATCTCGCAGAATCCGTACCGGAGCCGATGTGCGTGTTTCGACACCAATCATCGCTGCTTCATTGGTCAGAAAGCCATGACTGCTTTTCCCAAATTGTTGGAAGCCTTTGATCAAACGGCTGGTGATGAATGTGGGCATCCAAAAATGCAGAGGAGAGGAAACTAATCCCGGACTATACGAACTGTCAGGTAAATCATAGCTTAGTTTTTTGCGGGTGAAGTCCATCATTCGTTGTGAGGGTGCGGTTTGGCGCATATTGCCTTGTTGCCAGCAGGTGGCTTCTAATGCCTCTTGAAAATACATCATGGTTAATGGACAATGGCCGGTAGTCCATTGACCATTATTTTTATTCGTGGCTTTTAATTCTTCACTTTTCGTTTTTAATTCTTCTGTAAAAAGACTATTGTCCGACAGGTCTTCCGGTCTGATTTCTACTACCATTCCGGAATTGCTCCATTTGGAGCCACGGTTGCTGGGACTCATGCCGTTTACTACAATTTGATGCGGACCGCTTGCGGCGGGAACTACGAATCCTCCCGGACACATACAAAAACTATAGACTCCACGTCCTTCTGCTTGTGTCACAAAGCTATATTCGGCGGCAGGCAGATACTTTCCACGTCCGTTTTTATTATGATATTGTATCTGGTCAATCAGCATGGACGGGTGTTCCAGACGTACTCCTACCGCAATACCTTTGGCTTCCATTTCTACACCATTATCATACAACCACTGATATACATCCCGTGCGGAGTGTCCGGTAGCCAGAATAACAGGTCCTTTGAAAGTCTTTCCGGTATTTGTCTCTATACCTGTGATTTTGTTTTTTTCTATGATAAGGGAATCCATTCGTGTTTCGAAATGCACTTCACCTCCACATTCTATGATGGTATTCCGCATGTTTTCAATCACGCGCGGCAGCTTGTCCGTACCGATGTGCGGATGGGCATCTACCAAAATGGAGGTACTGGCACCATGTTGACAGAATACATTCAGAATTTTGTCTACATTACCCCGCTTTTTGCTTCGGGTATAGAGCTTACCATCTGAATAGGCTCCTGCTCCTCCTTCTCCGAAACTATAATTACTTTCGGAGTCAACTTTGTGCTCACGGCTGATACGGGCGATATCTATTTTTCTATCGCGTACATTTTTTCCTCGTTCCACTACGACAGGCCGAAGTCCTAACTCTATTAATCGTAAAGCTGCAAACAGTCCGCCCGGACCTGCTCCTACAACTATGACTTGTGGCTTTCCTTCTACCTTATTGTATATAGTGCGGATAAATTCCTCGTCCTGCGGAACTTCATTGATGTACAGACGCACTTTCAGGTTTACATAGATAGTACGCTGACGTGCGTCTATGCTTCTTTTCAGGATACGAAGGGCATGAATGGTACGTATATCCAATCCCTTGTCACGTCCGATGAATTGTTTCAGTGACTGTTCATTAGCTGCCTGTTCAGGCAAGACTCTTATTTGAAATTCTTGTATCATGGTTCTTGTTTAGGTTATTCGCCTTCCGGCATTAATTTTTTGCGATAATAGGAATTGGCGGTATATAATGCGGCGGCAGGATTGTGTCCTGTCACACGGTCTTTGGTCACCAAAGTTGTAGTATAGGCATTAGAGTATTTGTAGAACAGGCTGTCATGTCCTACGCACAGTCCGATCACCACATTTAACTCTGTATGTGCTTGGTTGAGAAGACGTGCCTGCAGGATAGGGTTACACATAGCAGCACCGATATTCTCACATTCTTTGGGGATTCCAATAGAGGATTTGGCTGCTCCGGCTACTTTGCAGATTACTGAGTAAACCTCAAAGCCGTTAGCACGGAGGATACGGGCAAAAATACGGGCTTCATTTACCAACCCGATACAATAAGCAATTCCTATTTTTTGATATCCCATCTTTCGTGCAAAAGTCATGATTTCTTCCACACGGGTTAACCGGCAATAACCTTCATATTCCACTTCGGCACTGGCCACCATTACGTTGTGGTTTTCGTTATATCGTTTCAATGCCCATTCCAAGTCTTCTTGTTCCAAATGGGTTGTCAGGCAAAATTCGGGGTAGGTGCGCTCTTTGAACTTGCAGTTCTGTGTGCCGCAATCTACGCAGGTAGGGGTGTGAGATTTATCTTTTATCATTTTATATCATTCTTCAAATTAAGTCTTAAAAGGGAAAATAGATTTTTATCCAAACAAGGCTCGGAATGCTTCTTCCACTTTTCTGACCGGAATAATTTCTATTTTCAATTTTGATGTATCCATTCCTTGTAAATTATGTTTTGGTATAAGGATTCGTTTAAAGCCTAACTTTTCCGCTTCTCCGATTCGCTGTTCAATACGGTTTACAGGTCGGATTTCACCACTTAGTCCCACTTCTCCGGCCATGCAGGTATCGCGTTCTACCTCTGTATCCATATTGCTGGATAGAATGGCACTGATGACAGACAGGTCGATAGCCGGATCATTCACTTTCAATCCACCCGCAATGTTTAAAAAGACATCTTTTTGTGCCAGTTTGAATCCTACTCGTTTTTCGAGTACTGCCAGAAGCATATTCATACGTCGTAAATCAAATCCGGTGGCAGAACGTTGCGGATTTCCATATACAGCCGAACTGACTAAGGCTTGTGTTTCAATTAAGAAAGGACGGACACCTTCTATGGCAGAGGCGATAGCGACTCCACTCATTCCGTCATGGTCTTGGCTAAGCAACAGTTCGGACGGGTTGCTCACTTGGCGCAAACCATTTTGCCGCATTTCATAAATGCCCAGTTCGGCAGTGCTTCCGAAACGGTTCTTGATGCTGCGAAGAATGCGGTACATATAATGTTGGTCACCTTCAAATTGCAATACGGTGTCTACAATATGTTCCAGTACTTTCGGTCCGGCAATGCTTCCTTCTTTATTGATATGGCCGATTAAGATGACCGGCGTATTTGTTTCTTTGGCAAATTTCAAAATAGAGGCGGAACATTCACGCACCTGTACTAAACTGCCGGGAGAAGAGTCTATTGTTTCAGTGGAGATGGTTTGAATAGAGTCGATGATGACGAGATCGGGTTGTGTATTCTTTATATGTATATAAATCTGCTCCAATGAAGTTTCACAGACGATCAGGCAGTCGGAAGAATTATGCGGGATACGGTCTGCACGTAGTTTTAATTGTCGTGCACTTTCTTCTCCCGAAATATACAATACTTTTCTGTCAGGCAGATGAAGTACGGTTTGCAACACCAAGGTAGATTTGCCTATCCCCGGTTCACCACCCAGTAAAACGAGTGAGCCCGGTACTAAGCCACCTCCCAATACCCGGTTCAGCTCTTCGTCTTGCATATCAATTCGAGGCTCGTCTCCTCCGGTTATGTCATTCAGTGTGACAGGCTTGCTTTTTACGGGTTCCAGACCGGATACCGGTCTTTTATTTGCAGGTTCCTTGCGTACAACTTCTTCTACGTATGTGTTCCATGCACCGCAAGACGGACATTTCCCTACCCATTTGGGTGAATCCTGCCCACAGTTGGTGCATACATATACAGTTTTTTCCTTTGCCATATTCTTACGGGATAATTAAAACAGCACAACTTGAGGCTGAATTTGTACAAAGGTAAGGAAATAGTTCTGCATACCAATTATGGGCCAGATAAAAAAGTATTAAAGGTTTTTTCTCTTTTCAGAAGTAGCTGGATGTTTCAGGCTTTTCAAGGCTGCTTTCTTATCGAAATGAAAAATACCTGAACAAATGGAAAGATTATTCCGTTTTAGTTATTAAGACGTCTTATAAATTAAAGAACTAAAAAATAAAACTGAAATGAAGCGTATATTCTTTTTAATATTACTTGCCGTTATGTCAACCGGCATATATGCTCAAACCGATGATAAAGGATATAAGGAAGGAGCATGGGTACTGAATGGTGTTACCGGTCTGAATTTGTCACAAACCGCCATGACTAACTGGTCGGCCGGTGGTGAGAATGCCTTATCGGGAAACGCTTACCTGAATGGTTCGTTGACTCATAAAAATGGAAACTGGCTATGGGTGACTAATCTGATATTGGATTATGGCCTGTCCAAAACAAAATCGCAGGGAATGAGAAAGACTACCGATAAAATAGGCCTTTCTACCCAATTAGGATATTCCACTAATAATGTATGGTATTATACTTTAATGGGAGACTTGAATACACAATTTGCCAAAGGATACAACTATCCGGACAAGACTCACTATATCTCGAACTTCTTTGCACCGGCTTATTCTAATATCTCATTAGGTATGGAGTATCGCCCTAAGAGTAACTATTCTGTTTTTCTTTCTCCGGTTTCTGCAAAAATGACTTTTGTGGAAGATGATTATCTTTCGGAGATAGGAGCTTTTGGTGTGGATCCGGGAGATCGTTTCAAAATAGAATGCGGCGCTTATCTGAAAGGCAGGGCCGAGATGCCACTTATGGAAAATGTGAGCATGATTACAACAGCCGATTTCTTTACTCCTTACAGTAGCCAGTTTGGTAATGTGGATGTAAATTGGGATGTATTGATCAGTATGAAAATTAATAAGTTTTTGTCCGCCACCATCAATACGACTTTGAAATATGATAATGATGTGAAGACTTTTGAAGAGGATGGAACTAAAAGAGGGGCGAAAGTTCAGTTCAAAGAAATATTGGGGGTAGGTGTTGCTTATAATTTCTGACGGGGGATAGTTTCACCATAGATTAACAGATTCACAGATTATGTGGATTTACAACGGTTCACACGGATTATGACGATTGATACTAAAGAGTTAGGTCAACTAAATCTGTGTGAATCTGTGTAATCTGTGGTGAATCCTCCTGTTTTTCCTTCTTTTTCACCACTATTTTGTCTTATTTCTGCCTTAATAAAAAGTATTCTTATATTTTATCGCAAAAAAATGGGAAATTGTGATAGATTGTAGGAAATTGTTTTTATATTTGCATCGTTCAAATAAAAAACAGAAGAAGAACAATTATAAAATGACGATGTACTATCTCCATACAACCACCACATTAGGGATGGGGCGCATGACAACTACAATGTCCACATCCACAACAATGACCCCTCGGGGTTAAGGATAGTATATGTGTTTCTACGTGATACACGCTTACGGACGTAAGCAAAACAAGCTTTTAATTTTATTTTTTTTAGTGTAAACAGATGCAGTTTCTTTTCGTTGTCATGCTGAGTGAAACGAAAGTAGATCCTTTACCGGACTTGAAATGGTAAGAAGGGCAGAATGACAAAAGAAGCTGGAACAAAATAGATAATTGCATGAAAGTTATGAAATTCGGCGGAACATCCGTAGGTTCCGTGAACAGCATTTTAAGTGTCAAACAGATAGTAGAGGCAGTTGAAGAGCCTGTAATCGTAGTTGTATCAGCTTTGGGTGGTATTACTGACAAGTTAATCAATACTTCGCAGATGGCTGCCAATGGGGATTCCGCATACGAGAAAGAATACCGTGAAATTGTGAATCGTCATATTGAAATGGTATATACCGTAATTCCGGCAGGTAATGAGCGTACTGTTTTATTGGATAAGGTCAACGAATTGTTGAGTGAGCTGAAGGATATTTTTCAGGGAATTTATCTGATAAAGGACTTGTCGTCTAAAACGTCGGCTACTATTGTAAGTTATGGTGAGCGCTTGTCGTCTATTATTGTAGCTTCGTTGATAAAGGGTGCGGTATGGTATGATTCACGCAACTTCATTAAGACTGAAAAAAAACATGCCAAGCATATTCTGGATTCCGAATTGACTACTTGCTTGGTTAAAGAAGCTTTTCAGGAATTACCGGAAGTGGCATTGGTTCCCGGATTTATTTCTACTGATAAGAACAGTGGTGAAGTGACCAATTTGGGACGTGGCGGTTCAGATTATACCGCTTCTGTCATAGCTGCGGCACTGAATGCGGATAGCTTGGAAATATGGACGGATGTGGATGGTTTCATGACGGCGGATCCGCGTGTAATCAGTACGGCCTATACCATTAATGAGTTGAGCTATGTGGAAGCGATGGAGCTTTGTAACTTTGGAGCGAAAGTGGTTTATCCACCGACTATTTATCCGGTATGTCATAAGAATATCCCTATTCTGATTAAGAATACGTTCAATCCTCAAGGCGAGGGAACTATCATAAAGCAGGAAGTTAATTCCGGTTCTAAAGCCATTAAAGGTATTTCATCCATCAATGATACGAGTTTGATTACGGTTACCGGCCTGGGAATGGTGGGAGTGATCGGAGTGAATTTCCGAATTTTTAAAGCATTGGCACAAAACGGAATCAGCGTGTTTATGGTATCGCAGGCATCTTCCGAGAACAGTACTTCTATCGGTGTGCGTAATCAAGATGCGGCGCTGGCTTGTGAAGTGCTGAATGAGGAATTCTCCAAAGAAATAGAAATGGGGGAAATCAGTCCGGTAGTTGCCGAAATGAATTTGGCCACCATTGCTATTGTCGGTGAGAACATGAAACATACACCGGGCATCGCCGGTAAATTGTTCGGAACTTTAGGCCGTAACGGCATTAGTGTGATTGCTTGTGCGCAAGGTGCTTCAGAAACCAATATCTCTTTCGTGGTAGAATCCAAGTCACTGCGCAAATCATTGAATGTGATTCATGATTCGTTCTTCTTGTCCGAATATCAGGTGCTGAACCTTTTTATCTGCGGTACAGGTACGGTAGGAGGCAGTTTGATAGAGCAAATCCGTTGTCAGCAACAAAAGTTGATGCAGGAACGCGGTTTGAAGCTGAAAGTGGTAGGTATAGCCGATGGACATCATGCGTTGTTTACCCGTGCAGGCGTAGACTTGTCACAGTATAAGGAAGAGTTGGCAGAGAAAGGAATGCCTTCGTCCACCCAGGTGTTGCATGACGAGATTATAGGTATGAATATATTCAACTCTGTGTTTGTGGATTGTACAGCCAGTGCAGAAGTTGCATCCTTATATAAAGATTTTCTGATGAATAATATTTCGGTGGTAGCAGCCAACAAAATTGCTGCTTCTTCCGAATACTCCGTTTATAGTGAACTGAAACAAATAGCCCGTCGTCGCGGTGTGAAATTCTTGTTTGAAACCAATGTAGGAGCAGGGCTTCCCATTATCAACACAATTAATGACTTGATAAACAGTGGAGACAAGATCTTGAAAATAGAGGCGGTATTGAGCGGTACGTTGAATTATATCTTTAATAAAATAAGTGCGGATATTCCTTTCAGTAAGACCATAAAAATGGCACAGGAAGAACGCTACTCGGAACCCGATCCGCGTATTGACCTGAGTGGCAAGGATGTAATCCGCAAATTGGTTATTCTGGCTCGTGAAGCCGGATATAAATTGGAACAGGAAGACGTGGAAAAACATCTTTTTGTACCGAATGATTTCTTTGCAGGCTCATTGGAGGAATTCTGGAAGAAAGTACCTTCTTTGGACGCGGATTTTGAATCACGCCGTCAAAAGCTGGAGGATGAAAACAAACGTTGGCGTTTTGTAGCCAAACTGGAAAATGGGAAAGGCAGTGTGTCTTTGCAGGAAGTAGACAGTAAACATCCGTTCTATGGCTTGGAAGGCAGCAATAATATAATTCTGCTTACAACCGAGCGATACAAAGAATATCCGATGATGATACAAGGATATGGGGCCGGTGCCAGTGTGACTGCCGCCGGAGTATTTGCCGATATCATGAGCATCGCTAATATTTAGGCTTATGAAACATATTATTATTTTAGGCGACGGTATGGCCGACTGGCCTGCTGAATCACTAGGAAACAAAACATTGCTGCAATACTCCAGTACACCCTATATGGATAAATTGGCTGCTATGGGACGTACCGGGAGATTGATTACAGTCGCTCCCGGATTTCATCCGGGTAGTGAAGTGGCGAATATGTCTGTTATGGGCTATAATTTACCGAAAGTGTACGAAGGTCGTGGGCCGTTGGAAGCAGCAAGCATCGGGGTGGAGTTGCAACCGGGTGATATGGCTATGCGTTGTAATATTATCTGCATCGAAGATGAGAAGATAAAAAATCACTCCGCCGGACATATCACTACCGAAGAAGCTGATGTGCTGGTTAAATATTTGGACGAGAAATTGGGTTCTGACCGGATTCATTTCTATACCGGTGTACAATATCGCCATTTGTTGGTGATAAAAGGGGGAAATAAACAATTGGACTGCACCCCACCCCATGATGTACCTTTGCAGCCTTTCCGTCCGCTCATGGTGAAGGCGGAAGTACCGGAGGCGCAGGAAACGGCCGGATTGATTAATAATCTTATCCTGGCTTCTCAGAAATTATTGGCAGACCATCCGATTAATCAAAAACGTATAGCCGAAGGCAAAGATCCTGCTAATAGTATCTGGCCTTGGAGTCCGGGCTATCGTCCGCAGATGGAACCTCTTTTCGAGAAGTATCCGGCCATACAGAAAGGATCTGTTATTTCAGCGGTGGACTTAATCAATGGCATAGGACATTATGCAGGATTACGCCGTATTGCTGTAGAGGGGGCTACCGGTTTATATAATACGAATTATGAGAATAAGGTTGCTGCGGCATTGGAAGCATTGAAGACGGACGACTTTGTGTATCTGCATATTGAGGCCAGTGATGAGGCCGGTCACGAAGGAGATTTTAAGTTGAAGCAGTTTACTATTGAAAATCTGGATAAACGTGCTGTAGGACCTATTTATGAAGCAGTGAAGGATTGGGATGAGCCTGTGGCTATCGCCGTGCTTCCGGATCATCCTACGCCTTGCGAACTCCGTACCCATACGGCCGAACCTGTGCCTTTCCTTATCTATTATCCCGGTATAGAACCGGACTGTGTGCAGACCTTTGATGAAGTGGCATGTGTGGAAGGCAGTTATGGAATATTGAAAGAAGATGAGTTTATGAATGAATTTATGAAAAAATAATGTGGCAGTTTGCTAATTTGCCCCAATGGCAATCCTCCATGTAAAGCCCTTGGCACATTAGCACATTAACACATTGAAAAATTGTTTACTATGAAATATTACAGTACGAATCACCAGGCTCCCGATGCTTCTTTGGAAGAAGCTGTAGTGAAGGGACTGGCTTCTGACAAAGGTTTGTATATGCCCGAGGCCATCAAGCCATTGCCGCAAGAGTTTTATGATCAGATTGAGAATCTGTCGTTTCAGGAAATTGCTTATCGCGTGGCCGATGCTTTCTTCGGTGAGGATGTTCCTGCTGAAACACTGAAGCAGATAGTTTATGATACATTGAGTTTTGATGTTCCTGCCGTAAAGGTAAAAGATAATATTTACTCTTTGGAACTGTTTCATGGTCCCACATTGGCATTTAAAGATGTAGGTGGACGTTTCATGGCCCGTTTGTTGGGCTACTTCATTAAAAAAGAAGGGCAAAAGCAGGTGAATGTACTGGTTGCGACTTCGGGGGATACCGGTAGTGCTGTAGCCAATGGCTTCCTCGGAGTGGAAGGTATTCATGTGTATGTGCTTTATCCGAAAGGAAAAGTCAGTGAAATTCAGGAAAAGCAGTTCACGACTCTGGGTCAGAATATTACAGCGCTAGAAGTGGACGGTACTTTTGATGACTGCCAGGCATTGGTTAAGAATGCGTTTATGGATGCTGACTTGAATGCACACATGAAGTTGACTTCTGCCAACTCCATCAATGTGGCTCGTTTCCTGCCACAGGCATTTTATTACTTCTATGCCTACGCGCAGTTAAAGAAAGAAGGAAAAGCGGATCATCTGGTAGTATGCGTACCTAGCGGAAACTTTGGTAATATCACCGCCGGACTATTTGGTAAACGCATGGGCTTGCCTGTCAAGCGTTTTATTGCGGCCAATAACCGGAATGATATTTTCTACCAATACTTGCAGACCGGAAAATACAACCCTCGTCCTTCCATTGCTACTATTGCCAATGCAATGGATGTGGGAGATCCAAGTAATTTTGCCCGTGTACTGGCATTGTATGATAACAGTCATGCTGCCATAACAGCGGATATCTCTGGTGCGACTTATACGGATGAACAGATTCGTGAAACGGTGGGTGAGGTATATCGGGAAACCGGTTACTTGCTCGATCCGCATGGAGCCTGCGGTTATCGTGCTTTATCCGAAGGATTGTTCCCCTGCGAGACGGGTATTTTCCTGGAAACGGCACATCCGGCTAAATTCCTGGAAACTGTGGAAGGTATCATTGGCGACAAAGTGGAGATTCCCACCAAACTGCAAGAGTTTATGAAAGGAACTAAACAAAGTATTCCGATGGAAAAAGACTTTGAAAGTTTCAAAGGCTATTTGATGAAAGAATAGCTTTTAGAAATTCTGATAAGAGAGGGGGCCAAAAGTCCAAAGTAACTATCCAATGGTTCACCGTGGGGGCGGATTGAATAGTTACTTTGGGTTCATTTACATGAAGAACAAAAAAGTTCCGTCACAGCAACATGCTCATTACTAACCACTTTCTGTGTGAAGGTTTCTCAAATCCCCCTCAATCGGTGGTATGCTTCCGGCTATCGAATCCTGTTACGTATGTAACAAGAGCCTATTCCTATCATATTTTCACTCCGTTCCATTTGATATTTCACCCGGGTGAAGCAACTGTTTCACCTAGGCGGAAACGGCTGTTCACCTAAGTGAAATCGCCTCTTCACTCGAGTGAAGCAACAAATGCAGATGGACAAAAATACGCCTTATGACGCTCCCCTGCAAGGAAGCAACCGCAACTATGACACAGGGATTAGAACAACCAATATACGTCAAGTAGAATTTGGCAGCGGAGAATGGCAAACCGTTTCAGGGGAATTTAGAATATATTTGCACAGCATGTCGTTGATTTACAGAAAGATACTGCGCATAATTCGGAATGATTGATGCGTGTCTTTATTTTATTTCTTCCAGCAACTTTCCGAACGAAGTGAATGTCCGATGTTTCCCGTCCCGGGTGAGGTACAAGGCATCGGGGGCGATGACTTGTAGATGGGGCAGACCGGCAGGAGCGTTTTTGGCTTGCAGACAAGTATATCCGTGACGGTTCAGTGCGTTGATAGTCCAGTGCAGCAAGGTTTCATCTGTCGCTTCCACCGTTATTTCCTGCTTTCCATTCACGGTTGGATAGTAGATGCCATGATCATAATCGAACCGGATATTACTGTGTGAGAATAAGTTGTCCATCTGATGGCTTAGAATCATATCTTCCGTCACTCCACATTGCAATCCTTTCTCTTTAGACAACAGCCAAAGCTTGTCCGACAGGACTAGAGCTTGTTCTATATCATGGGTTGATAGCAGAATAGCCTTGTTTTGTTCCACGGCTAGCCTGTGCAGTAAAGTCATGATTTCTATCCGGCTTACTACATCCAGAAAGGCGGTTGGCTCATCCAGAATAATCAGTGGACATTCTTGTACCAATGCTTTGGCTATCATTACTTTCTGTCTCTCTCCGTCCGAAAGTTCGGCTGTATAACTTTGTGCTTTGTGAGTGATTCCTACGGCATTTAGGGCTTCTTGAATGATGGCATGGTCATGCCGGTGCAATCTTCCGAAGAACCCCGTGTGCGGCTGGCGTCCCAAAGCTACCAGTTCATACACGGTCAATCCTCCTGCTTGGGTCTTGTCCGTCAAAACCACGCCAATGGTACGGGAACGTTCTTTTTCCGAATAGTGTTGTAAAGGTTTGTCCAGTAATTGTAAATCTCCGGCTAAAGAGGGTTGTGAGGCGGATAATGTACGAAGTAACGTCGATTTTCCGGCTCCGTTGGCTCCAAGCAGACTGGTCAGTTCTCCTGGGTAAAGCTCGAAAGAAAGGTGTTCGTGCACTTTCTTCTCTTCTTTATGGGTGCGATAACCTATACATAGGTCTGTTGCGGTGATAACAGCTTGCTTTTCCATCAGTTGAAATACTGGATTTTACGTTGGTTCACAATGACATAAATAATAATGGGCGCACCAATGACCGGGGTGACGGCGTTTAGCGGAATGATACCTGCTTCGCCCGGCAAAATACAGATAAAGTTACAAACTAGTGCAATCACTCCGCCGGTCAGCATAGTGACGGGCAGCAAGGAATTATGATTGGATGTTCCCAACATCAGACGGGCGATATGAGGTACAGCCAGTCCGATGAAAGAAATCGGACCGCAAAAAGCAGTTGTTATTGCTGTCAGTATTCCGGTGGCGATAAGCAGCAGGTTGCGTGTACGGCGGATATTGATTCCTAGGTTTTCGGCATAGCGTGTGCCTAGCAGCAAGGCATTCAGAGGTTTTATCAAGAGTATGGTAATCAGCAGCCCTGTCGCTGTAACCAGAGAGAAAAAGGGAAGCTGTTGTAAAGATACTCCTCCAAAGTTTCCCATTCCCCAAATCATGTAGGAATGCACTCCTTCTGCCGTGGAGAAAAAGTTGAGCAGGGAGATGGCAGATGAGGTGATGTATCCTATCATGATACCTATAATAAGCAGCATAATGCTGTTTTTTATCAAAGTGGAGAAGAATAGAATGATTCCCATCACTATCATGGATCCTATAAACGCTCCGATAATGACGGAAATAAAACCGGATAAAGTAAATACTCCGGCGGTGATTGTTCCTGCACCTGCCAGCATGACCAGAGCAACTCCCAGACTTGCCCCTGAACTGATGCCCAAGATGGAAGGATCGGCCAGGGGATTATTGAAAGTCGTTTGCAACATCAGTCCCGATGAGGCTAATGCCATTCCACAGAGTAAAGCCGTAACCGCTTGCGGCAGGCGGGATTCCCAGACAATAAAACTCCAACTCGCCTTTTCTACTTCATTGCCTGTAAGGATATGCCACACCGCCTCGGCAGGGATGTTTACCGAACCGAACAACAGGTTGGCTCCTGTCAATGCAAGGATGAGGAGGAGCAGTATGATACCGTATTTCGTTCCTTTATTTTTCAAAATCACTCCGCTAATTTAGTGAAATATTTTAATTCATACCCTTCTAAAAGCGTAGGATGGAATATTTTTATCAAATCTTTCAGCAACCGGTCGGGATGGAAAGGGGAATCTTCGTAAAAGTCTACCTTCCCTGTGTTGCATCCATAAATGTTGCGTTCCTTGAATGCGCGGAAACCGGTGTATGGAGCATAGTCCTGCTCCAATTCCTTATAAGTCTTGTCAATGGCCTGATTATATTTGATGAGCCAAAAGTCTGCATTCTGCCCTTTGTCAAACACGGTTTCGAAGGCTAGGGGAACAGAACCGCTATGCTCGTCATCGGCAAACACATAATTTGCCCCGGCATCCGCATAAATCCGTGCGGAGGTGCTTTTCCCTCCCGGAACATACCATGCCGAACCATTCTTCAGTTCGCTGATAACGCTCGGTGCAGATGAAAGGGGAGCAACCAATGCTTTCAGCTCATTATAGTTTTTTTCCACCTCGGCAAACAAGCTGTCCGCTTTTTGTGCCTCACCGAACAGAAGGCCGTAGAAACGCATCCATTCGGCACGTCCCAATGCCGAAGTTTCCATGTAGTCTGCACATTCGATAATGGGGATGTTGAGTTTCTCCACCCGTCCGTATCCGCCACTGTTCTCAAAAGGGGAGAGCATAATGGCATCGGGATGCAGGTCGATTATCTTTTCTATATCCGGGTTCATTCCATTCCCTACATCGGCGATGCTTCCTGTGCGGCAGCCATCCTGCACTTCTTGCAGTTTGATATACTTCAAATCGCAGACTCCTCCAATACTTTTCAAAGCACCAATCTGGTTGAGCAATCCGCAATGTACGGATGAGTAAACAACGGCCTTACTCAATGGCGTGCGGACAAGTGTCCCTTCTGGCAAGTCGGCAGGCAGGGACTTTTCTTTGTCAACCAAGACATAGGTGTGCAGTATCCGGGTCGTATCCCATGGATTGCGCAGACGGGCAATGGTATAGTCTTCGGTTGCAGACAGGCTGAGGTTTTCTGCATAACGCAAAGGGATTGCTTTTTCTGCTTCTATTACAGAAGAACTCTTGCTTTTTCCGCCGCAGGAGGAAAGAAGGGCAAGTAAGAAGATGAATAGGATTACTTGTTTCATGTTATTTTTTATAATATCCGCCGGTTTTACGGGAACCTTTGTATTCTATTAATTCTTTATCTTTCAGTGATCGTAAATAACGCTCTGTCGTAGCAGCTCCTTTTTGGATATATTCTGCAATTTCATATCCTTTTGCACCGGGTTTCTTTTCCAAGAAGGTGAGGATAAGGCTTTCAAGTTCGTTTATTCCCTCGTTTATTCCCTCGTTTATTCCCTCGTTTATTCCCTCGTTTATTCCCTCATTTATTCCCTCATCTTTGTTTACTCCCTCATCAGCGATTCTGTCTATTACTGAAATGAACTGCATACCTACCGGCTCATTAATGAATTTTATATTCGGCTCTTCTTGAAGTGCACGTATAATCCCCGAGCCCAGCCCGCGATAAGGCATCGTTTTAGCACAGAAATTAGCAATGAAAGGATTGCGTACTACGGCGCTTCCCAGTTTGATGCTTTCCACCGTCAGCCCATCGGGAAGGCATCCCGGGCTGATAATCTCTACACGGTTATCAAAAATGAGTAATCTTATCGGTGCATTACGCGTATAATCACGATGTACCAAGGCATTCTGCAAGATTTCTTCTAATGCCACTTCTGATATTTCCAGTTTCCCGATAGAATTAAATCCTTGTCCTGCCTGTATATTATGAAGATTTGCTTTCAGAAAAGACATTCCCTTTTCAAATAATTCGGGCAGTGTGCCGGTGATATCTTTACTGTCCCGATAGTTGATACCTCCTATATCGTTACCAAAAAAAGAAACAGCTTTGATGACAAAAGTTGGACGGTACTGCTGAGGGTCTTTGCCGAAGAACAGCAGGCCTGCCAAAGTCATTCTGTCCTCTTTCATGATATGAAGGTTGTGTAAAAGTTCTGTGTATAGAATACCGAATGAATCTTTTTCGCGACCATATTCTTTGCGGATAAAGTTGTCCAAAGCATATCCGTTGATATCTTTTTCGGAAGTGAAAGGAATGGGTTGCTCGTCAGCGTACAGTATGCCGGAGCATTGGAATAAACGCATAATTTCACTATTCTCCATTACTTTGCGCTTATCCGCCCCTTGTTTAGTCCAGATTATCCCGTTCAAATCCTTGTAAGGTTTGTTATCACCTTCTGCTATGTGGGCGATAAGAAGGGAACGTTCATCTACAATAACGGTTTCCGTCTGTATATAGATAACCGGGCGAAGCAAGTTAGTAGCTATATTGGCCAAGATAGAATTGAGTTGCTGGATTTCCTGATAAGACAAGCCGATGATTTCTCCCGTTTTGTCTTTTATGCCGAATAGTATCATTCCACCACGAGCATTGGACATAGCTACCATTTCGGCGGCAATACTGTCTTGGTTGGGAAAGCATTCCTTGAATTGTACCGTACTGGTTTCTCCACATTTTATAATGAGCTGTAATTCTTTGCTGTTCATTTTTCTAGGTTTGTTTGTGAATCCTGTACAAAAGTACGGTAAAAAAGTGAGGAAAGTTTTATGAGATTATTTAATTTATGAGGGAAATAATTGTAGTTTTGCTTCCTTCATCAAAAGTGAAGAGAAGCAAAACCATATTTTATTATTTCAGTAAGAAGGTTAATCCGCATGGACCTACCCCTACATTGTATTTGTTTGTAAATTTGCCGTTTGCCGAATATTCGTTTACATAGCCATCAGTGGTATAACTTGGCCATCCTCCAACCATATTGTAAGAACTGATATAAATGTTTCCGGTAAATGGATTGACTGCGATGCCACAAGGGCTATCAACAGGTTGATCTATTAAATTTTTTGTTTCATTTCCTGTTTTTGTATCTATACTGAAATAAGTATTTGCCGTTGCGCCATAAGGAGCATTGATAAGGTAAAGGGTATTATCTTTTACAGTCATTAATGTTGCTTCCGTTACATCTGTAACAACATTCATATTGTCAATTTTTTGTACTTTAGCTGATATGTTATTATAATTACCCATTGCTAAGACATATACGTTTCCTTCCGTAGTAGAACAAATTTTAGTGGGATTTAGTCCTACGGGTATTCTTTTTGCTTCTGTAAATGTCTTTAGGCCTATTTTAGAAACACTTTTTCCATTTGCATAATCTGCACCGTAATTCATTCCGTCTGAGTTAGCAACATACAGGTAGCCGTTGGCCACTGTCATCTCTTCTGGATTTGGACCAACGTTTAATGTTGCATCGATAGTTAGACTAAGGGTGTCGATACGGGAAACGTACCCATCATACATAGAAACATATACTTTTCCATTAGCAGCTATAATATCACGTGGACCTTCCCCTTGAGTGGATGTCGGAACAATCTGTTTGATGGATTTAGCTGTATTTTTGTCTACTATTTCTATAATATTTGAACCATATATGGCAATATACATTTTCGAACCGTACACTATTGCATCTTGAGGGGTACTTCCCAAACTTCTTTTGTTTATGTCAAAAAATACATTATTGCTTGCTGTTCCTTTTTCAAAGTTAATAAAAGAAAGTGTTCCATTAACATTGTTGCTAAGATTACCTGCATTAATAACGTACAAGCCTGTTGCCTCGGTTGGCGAAGTTACTTCGGGAGTCGTGTCGGGTTGTGAAGAAGGGTCTTCTTCCGGATCTCTAGGAACTTCGATCTCATTGTCATCATCGTTACAAGCACAGAACAGCGGAGCTATACTAAATAAGGCTGCTGCAAAAAATAAATGTTTGAATTTCATACTTATATAATTTTTAAAAATGAATACTGCAAGTTAGTTTATAGCTTCTACCCGGCATCGGGTAGCTTTTCACTATGTCATATTGTTTATTTCCCAAATTGATAATATCTCCCCGAAGATTGTATGTAAACTTCTTTATCTTGAAGCTGCGGTATAATGAAAGTCCGTATTCTATATATCCATCCATTTCATTACTTGGACGATTTTCGGAAGCAATATATCGTTTGCTCACACCTGTAGCATGAAGAGAAGCATTTATGAAAGGATTTTCCAAGGCTAAAGAAGCACCTGCGCTATGACGTGGGGTATATGCAATCTGATGTTTGTAATATACGACTTCCGGGTCTGTTTTATCTACTGCATATTGATAGGTATAGTTTCCAGTCAATAGTAAGGAATAATGTTTTGCAAGTTGGAAAGTGGTGTTTATATTGGCATCTACTCCCCAAATTTCTACTTTGCCTAAATTTACCATATTCCAGATAAACATATTATAGGGCATTGCCACAATTTTATCTTTTACCTTATTATAATACCCATCCAATGTCAGACTGATTGCTGGTAGCCAGCTTGTAAAGTTGTTCTGGTAAGTGATACCTATATTATATTGTTGAGCCTTTTCGGGACGAAGATCACGGCTACCCATCCGGTCAAAGTAGTTTTCAGAAAAAGTAGCCACTCTGAATATGTCTTTATAGGAAGCCCGAAGGTATAGCTGTCCGTCTGTACAAGGTTTCCATGAAAAAGAGAAGGAAGGGGATAATTTTCGCCGGTTCTCAGCTCCGTTTCCTTCTTTTGCACCATTAAGATATATCGATCCGAGTAGTATGGCAACAGCTGTTATGTTATCAGTTTGATATCGGAGAGTTGCTGTTTGTAATATAGAATGCCGGTAAGGGCTTGTATTGTTAGGAGTATTGGCATTTAGGTTATTATATATGTAATCTGCCGCATAAACCATGCTCCAGTGACTAGTCGGAGTATATAGTAATGCTCCTGATGTATAGTATTCTCGTTGGAAATAACGGTCGTTTAATTCTCCTCCGGGGTATTTTCCTCCTTCATCGTGGTAATGAGATTGGCTCCAGTTAAATTTCCCATTGATTAACAAAGAAAGATTATTTTCCCAATAAGTACGGTAATGTACTTGTGAAAAGAAATTTCGTTCGCGTAACTTCTCACGGCTTTTCGCGTTGTAAAGAATGACTGCACCGGGTAATTGCTGATTTGTATCGTAATAATAAATCTTTCCGTTCAGTGTGCTTCTGTTATTAGGGCTGATGTAAAGATTCAGTTCTCCTCTGTAGGTTTGAATGTTGTTGTTATAGCGTTTTTCTTTGGAAACATAATCTCCGTTGACTAAAGTGAAAGGATATAGGTTATCTGCCCTCATAAATTCACCAGTGGTAGATGCTGAAATCTTTTCGTTAAACTTTTGTTCGTAGCGGATAAGGGGATTAATCATCCCGAAAGAACCTGTCTTTATCTGTCCCGTCAAGTGATTTTTTTTGTTTGAAAAATCCGGGGATATGCTTTGTAATTTTAAGGCGGCAGCAGAAGCAACTGTACGTGCCGGTACAAAAATATCTTCATTGTCCCCAATGGTCAGTGAAATTTGCTGGATATTGTCAATAGAGAAACGAGACAAGTCTATTTGTCCGCTTTGACAATCACTGAGTGTAACCCCGTCATAAACTACGGCTGTATGTTTGGCTCCTAAACTCCGAACGGAGATAGTTTTCATTCCTCCTGCACCCCCATAATCCTTTATGTTGACTCCTGAGAAGCGACGTAAAGCATCAGCAATATCCGTAATGCCTTGTTGTTGCAATTGCTTCTTGTCGAGTTGTTGGAAGGGACTGCTACTTTTAACCTGTTGCTTGGTACGTTCAGCCGTAACCGTAACTTCGTCTATTTTATGCACTTTCCCGGTAATGGAATCTCCTTTCTCCTGTGCCTGTATTTCAAGCGGCAATAGGATAAAGCTGCAAAGCAGACAAAGCCATAGCTTATAAGCCTGGTTATTTCCTTTCATTTAAAAAAACATATTAATGAATAAATACCGCATTCTTACCGCTGCTCTTTCCTCGAAAGCGACGGTCGATGACTTTACGTTTTGCAGGTCTTCTGACTTACTCCTGTTTACTTGCCTTCCCACCTTAATTATATATACAGGCAGTGGCGTGAGTGGAATAAGTAAACCTATCCCCTTATAGGGGTAGATGGAGCTCACAGCAGCGGGACTGTTCAGGACTTGCACCTGATTCCCTTTTCATCCGCTTCCTCGCATCAGTCGGAGGTACGCGGAACAAAACGTGGCAAAGATAGTTTGTTTGGATGAATAAGAAAAGGGAAATGATAAAAAATCCTTTTTTGAAATTAGTTGCAGATTTATTTCTTTCCCAGCAAAAGTAGGCGTGTGTAACGGTTCTTTTTTAGTGGCAAAACTACTTGATTCTATCCATGTTGAAGATAAAATGAAATAGTATTGAATAAAATAAAACTGATGCTTAACAACATTCAAATATTGATTCGCTTTATTCAATATAATCACTATATTTGTTAAATGAATAATCTTAAAATACGTAATAGATGAAACATTTGAATTTTATTTTAACCGGTTTATTTTTCCTGTGCGGTCTTTGTTGTCGGGCACAGGTGCTTCCTTTGGAAGAAAATGTGGTGTTGAACACCAAGGAAGGACAAATCAAAGGAAAACTGCTTTTGCCCGGTGGGGTGAAAACCTGTCCGGTGGTGCTTATTATAGCCGGATCCGGACCTACGGATATGGATGGTAATTCAGCCATTGGCAATTTGAGGAATAATTCGTTGAAGTTCCTGGCAGAAGGCTTGGCGGCAAACGGCATCGCTTCCTTGCGCTTTGACAAGCGGGGGATAGGAACCAGTACGTCGGCTGGTAAGGAGGAAGCGAAACTTCGTTTTGAAGATTATGTGAACGATGTAACTGGCTGGATTGATTACCTGTCGAAAGAGAAACGTTTTACGACGATCACGGTGGCAGGACATAGCGAAGGGGCGCTGATTGGAATGTTGGCCTGTCAGAACCGGCCGAAGGTGAAAGGCTATATCTCGATTGCCGGTGCGGGTCGTCCTGCCTACGAGATTATAGAGGCGCAAGTGACCGCTCAACAGAATCCGGAAGCGGTGCGGAAAGAGGTGGCATCCATTAACGGGTCTTTGAAAAACGGCAAGGAAGTGAGTGACGTGCCGGCTTATCTGCAATCATTGTATCGGGCTTCTGTCCAGCCTTATTTGATTTCCTGGTTCAAGTATAATCCCCGGACGGTGATTGCTTCCGTCAAAGTGCCGGTCCTCATTGTTCAGGGTAAAAATGATATTCAGGTATCGGTGGAGGATGCCGAATTTCTGAAAAAGGGTTGCCCGGCTGCCGAGCTGCTTTTGATTGATAAGATGAACCATGTGCTGAAAGATTGTGAGTCAAAGGCCGTACAGCAGCAGATGCTTACTTATGGGAATCCTTCTCTGCCGGTGAACAGTGCTTTGATAGCTTCTGTCAGTACATTTGTGAAAAAACTGAAATGATATGGGAGAAATAAAGAAACGTTTGCCGTTGCAATGCCCTGCGTGTAATGCACCGTTGAGGGTGGGTAGGCTTTTCTGTGGAGAATGCCGCACGGAAGTGTGCGGAGATTTTGAACTGCCTGTGCTGGCACGGCTTTCAGATAAAGAGCAGCAGTTTATTCTTGCGTTTGTCAAATCGAGCGGAAGTTTGAAGGGCATGGCGAAAAGTATGGGGGTCAGTTACCCTACGGTGAGAAATATCTTGGACGATTTAATTGATAGACTTTCTAAAATGGATGAGTAATGGGAAATAAAATGATAGGCAAAGCGGTGAATCAGTTTATACAGATTGCCGGTATGTGGGCATTGGTATGGGGAGCGTTGGGGGGCTTCATTTCGGTCCGGTCCCAATCCTGCCTGGTGGTGTTATGCGGCAGAGCATCTGATTGTGTGGCTGTTGTGCCATATGTTGATAAATCATTTTTATGGATAAAATAAAAAAGAGGATGCAAAAAGTCTTGTTGGAGCTTTGACATCCTCTTCTATGTTATACTGATGTGTTATTTAATCTTTTCTCGAATCTTGCTAAGATAGGCACGCATCCCCGCAGCATCTTTCTTGTTGATGATATCCAACAGCTCATTTAATTCTGTACGGATACCTTCTACCTGTGCCGGGGTGCGGGGATTGAATAAAATTTCCTGCAACAGGTAGTCGTCTTCGCTTAGTACTCCTTTGGCTATCTTCATGTGGCGTTTGAAAGTAGTACCGGGAGCGTCCTGATGCTTCATCACTGCTGCAAAAACAAAAGTGGAAACAAAAGGGATAGACAGTGAATAGGCCACTGTCTCATCGTGCTCGTCGAAGGTATACTCAAAGATATTCAGACCAAGGTTTTGGTATAAGTCTTTGAAGAAGATTTTACCCAAATGGTCGCCTTCGCTGATGATGATGGCATTTTCGGTGCTCAGTTTGTCTAGGTTGGCAAATGTGGGACCGAACATGGGGTGAGTAGACACATAACGGAATCCGCATTGGTCATAAAATTCTTTCAGTCCGGTCTTTACCGAGGCAATATCGCTGATGATGCAATCCTTGGGGAGAGCGGGCAATACTTGGTGAAAAGCATCCAGTGTATATTTCACGGTTGCCGCATTGATAACCAGTTCGGGCTTGAATTCTTCAATCTCTTCGAGTGTGGTATATCGGTAGGTATTGTAAACAAAACGAAGGCGTTTCGGGTCTACATCAAATACGGCGGTTTCGTGCTGGAAGCTCAATACATCGGTAAAGAAGGAGCCCATTTTACCGGCTCCTAAAATTAATATTCTCATCGGTTTACTTATTTATGATTTCCATTTGTTGCCTTACGCTTTCTTCGTGGATGGCTTCGAATACTTTTTTAATGAAATCTGAGTCCATGCCGCACAGTGAGCCTTGTGCACCGCGCTTGTCTAGAATTTCATTGTAACGGCCTGTCTGCAGAATGGTCATATCATGTTCTTTCTTGAATGTACCGATTTCACGGCAGACACGCATACGTTTTGCCAATACCTCGATAATCTCATTGTCGCAATCATCGATTTGGTTACGCAGTTCGCCCAGGTTTTCGGTGGTTTGGGTTTCTTTGCGGATGACTAGCAGATTTAGGATATAGTCCAGCACATCGGGAGTGACTTGTTGGGCGGCATCGCTCCATGCACAGTCGGGATTGCAGTGTGATTCTACGATTAAACCGTCAAAACCTAAGTCCATCGCCTGCTGGCAGAGGGGAGCTACCAACTCGCGCTTGCCACCGATATGGCTGGGATCACAGAAAATCGGTAGTTCGGGAATGCGGCGACGCAGTTCGATAGGGATATGCCATTGAGGCAGGTTACGGTAAATCTTTTTATCATAAGAAGAGAATCCGCGATGGATAGCACCCAGTTGCTTCAAACCTGCATTATTGATGCGCTCGAAAGCTCCAATCCACAATTCAAGGTCAGGGTTGACAGGGTTTTTAATCAATATAGGAATGTCCACACCTTTCAGAGCATCAGCAATTTCCTGCACGGCAAACGGGTTGGCAGTGGTGCGTGCGCCAATCCAAAGCACATCAATACCTGCCTTTAAACATTCGTAAACGTGTTTGGCTGTAGCCACTTCGGTGGCAACATACATACCGGTTTCCTGTTTCACACGTTTCAGCCATGCCAGGCCATCTACACCGATGCCTTCGAAACCTCCCGGTTTGGTACGCGGTTTCCAAATGCCGGCACGGAAAATCTTGATGCCTTTATTGGCCAGCATGAGAGCTGTATCCATAACTTGCTGTTCTGTTTCGGCACTACATGGGCCGGCGATAATCATCGGGCGTTTTTTTTCAATTCCCGGAAGTTCGATGGGTTTTAAATCTAATTCCATAATCTGATATTTTGTTTTGTTACATTATCTTTTTAATTCTTTCCAGTGCTTCAGCCAGTTTTTCTTCTTTGGCACAGAGGGAAATACGTATATAGCGTTTGCCGTTACTGCCGAAGATGAAACCCGGAGTGATGAACACACGTGCTTCGTGCAAAACTTTTTCGGTCAGTTCTTCCACGTCATTGTAAGATTCGGGAATACGTCCCCAAAGGAACATACCTACCTGATTGGGATCAAAGCTACAACCGAGTACTTTCATAATCTCTTCTGCCAGTTGGCGGCGGCGGCTATATACATTGACGTTCGCTTCTTCGTGCCATTCCACACTATTGTTGTAAGCTTGTGCGGCGGCCAGTTGCATGGGGCGGAAAGTTCCTGAATCAATATTACTCTTTATTTTCAATATCCATTGTACAAACTGCGCATTGGTGGCAAGCATTCCCACACGCCAGCCGGGCATATTGTGGCTCTTGCTCATAGAGTTGAACTCGATACAGCATTCTTTGGCTCCGGGCACATTGAGAATACTCAGTGGTTTTTTGTTCAGAATAAAGCTGTATGGGTTGTCGTTTACAATCACAATATTATGGCGGCGTGCAAAGTTTACCAGCTTTTCATAAAGTTCCATCGTGGCGTTCGCTCCGGTCGGCATATTGGGATAGTTGGTCCACATAATCTTGACGCGGCTCAAGTCCATCTTCTCCAGTTCATCAAAATCGGGTTGCCAATGGTTGTCTTCGCACAGGTTGTAGTTCACAATCTCACTGCCCAATATTTTATTTAAAGAGGTGTAGGTAGGATATCCCGGATTGGGAACTAATACTTGGTCACCAGGATTGACCAATGCCAACGTCACATGCAGGATACCTTCCTTGGAACCGATCAGAGGCTGGATTTCTGTCGCCGGATCAAGATCGACGTGATACCATCGTTTATACCAGTCGGCCATAGCTTTGCGTAGTTCGGGGATGCCGACAGTAGGTTGGTATCCGTGAACATCAGGGCGTTTTGCTTGCTCGCACAGTACTTGCACGGTTTCTTCCGAAGGAGGCATGTCAGGGCTTCCGATGCCCAAACTGATTACATTCTTACCTTCGGCATTCATTTGTGCCACTTCTTTCAGTTTACGGCTGAAGTAGTATTCGCTAACATTCGCCAGACGGTTTGCCGGCTGAATATTATATGGTTGATGTTCCTTCTGCATATTCTCCTAATATTTTAAGTTCTTTTGTCAATGGTGAAACGGCGTCGATAGATTGCTTGTATCTTAAATAATCATTGAAGATCACGTCTACGTAGAACAGATATTCCCATTCTCGGCCTATAATCGGTAATGATTGAATCTTGGTCAGGTTTATTTTATAGAAAGAAAAGATAGAGAGCACTTGCGACAGGCTTCCTTCGTTGTGAGGGAGGGAGAAAACGATGTTGGCTTTGTTTACTTTCGAACGTTCACGTAAGTCATCGGCTTTCCATGGGTCGGCCACTACAAGGAAACGCGTGAAGTTGTGTTTGTTTGTTTCGATGCCTTCTTCCAATACTTTCATTCCGTATAGATCGGCGGCATATTTGGAACAGATGGCGGCATGACCTTTCAAGTTTTCCCGTTTGATGGTTTCTGCACTTCCTGCTGTATCTTCCGTTTCTACTATCTTCAGTTTCGGATGTTGCATCAGGAACTCTCGGCATTGTGCCAAGGCAACGGGGTGGGAGTTTACTTCGGTCAATGTATTCCAGTCATCGTCGGGCAGACACATGAAACTGTGCTTGATGCGTAGTTTGTGTTCTCCGATAATGGTCATTCCACTTTCGCGCAGCAACTCATAGTTATGCAACAAGCTTCCTGCAATGGTGTTCTCGATAGCAAGCATACCAATGACATTGCTATCCTGTTTCATATTCGAAAAGATTTCTTCGAATGTGGAGCAGCAGATTAGTTCGATTTCTTCACCTGGGAAGAATTTGTGGGCGGCAATGTCATGATATGAGCCCGGTACACCTTGTATTGCTATCTTTTTCATTCGCTATTGTATTATAAAAAAATCCCGCTTCTGCCGGAAGCGGGATTTCGTTGTTATTATCACATTGATTTATTCGTTGTTTAACGTATACATACAAATTCCCGCTTCACTTTGTTGCTAAAGTAAAAGTAATAAAAGAAGAAAAAGTATGTATTGTATAATGCTTTCATTTTGTTCTTATTGTTATTGAATACGCTGCAAAAGTAATATATTTCTAGCAAAAACAAATAAATAAGAAGTTTTTTTTCAAATTTTTTTTAGACAGTGCCTGTTTGGCTCCTGCTTTCCATAATTCCCGGCATCTGTTGTAAAGCCCAATCTACTAATCCTTCTATATGTGGTATTAAGCTTTTCCCTCTTTCTGTCAGTTCATATTCTACTCGTGGCGGAACTTCGGCATATACTCTCCGGCTCACTAGTCCGTCAGTTTCCAGTGTGCGCAGGGTTACAGTCAGCATGCGTTGTGAGATATCGGCTATTGTCTTATGAATATCGCAAAATCGCATGGTTCCGTTAGCATTTAATGTGATAAGAACTAGCATAGACCACTTATCACCAAGCCTGCACAATACATTCCGTACAGGACAATTATCATCCGGATGAAAATTTTTCATTTTTTAATATTTCCTATTTCCTTGTCGTTCAACAATGGTTACCTCTATGTAAGTTCCTTATCTACAGGTGCCTTCTTGTTTTTTGGAAGAAGGATACTTACATTTGTATCACAAAAGTAATAAACTTACTAAAGATAACTATTGTTTTACTAGATAAATTTATTGTTTCACTTATAATTAGTTAAGATTATGGCAAAGAAAGTAGCTGTTTTAGCAGTAAATCCGGTGAACGGATTCGGTTTGTTCCAATATTTGGAAGCGTTTTTTGAAAATGCTATATCCTATAAGGTGTATGCAGTGGCGGAAACAAAGGAAATTAAAACAAACTCGGGTATTGAATTGGTGGCCGATGATGTGATTGCAAATCTTATAGGGCATGAGGATGATTTTGATGCTTTGGTTTTTGCCTGTGGGGATGCGGTTCCTGTATTCGCTCAAAATGCGGATAAGCCTTATAATGTGGACTTGATGTCGGTCTTGAAAGCATTTGCTGGGAAAGGAAAGATCCTGATAGGTCATTGTGCTGCAGGCCTGTTGTTTGATTTTGCTGGAATTACAGAGGGAAAGAGATTAGCTGTGCATCCTTTGGCAAAACCGGCTGTAAGTAAAGGGATGGCTACTGATGAAAAATCGGTTGTTGATGGTAATTTTTATACAGCACAAAGTGAAAACTTTGTTTGGACAATGATGCCTCAGGTAATTGAAGCCTTGAAAAAATAAGGGAATTAATATCGCCCAATGTAGAAATTTCCTATATTTGGGCGACAATTCCTAAAAATAGAAACAATGAGATACAATTTTGATAAAGTGATAGATCGCAGCGGTACGTCTGCTGAGAAAGTAGAAGGGCTGAAGCATATTTGGGGACGTACGGATTTGATTCCTTTATGGGTGGCTGATATGGATTTTGCCACAGCTCCTTTTGTAACAGATGCTATCCGTAAACGTTGCGAAAATGAAGTTCTAGGGTATACAGGTAAACCAGATAGCTATTATAATGCGATTATAAACTGGGTAAAACAGCGTTATGATCTGGTTGTGGCCAAGGAAATGATAAATTTTGTTCCCGGCATTGTACCAGGTATCGGTATGGCTATGAATTGTTTTACTCAGAAAGGGGATAAGGTAATGATTCAACCTCCTGTTTATCATCCTTTTGCATGGGTTACTACTCGTAATGAGCGCACTTTGGTTACCAATCCGTTAAAATGGGAAAACGGCATGTATCGTATGGATTTGGATACTTTTCGTGAACAGATTAAAGGTTGTAAGCTGTTTATTTTATGTAATCCTCATAATCCGGGTGGCGTTGTGTGGACTGAAGCAGAGTTACGAGCGATAGCTGATATCTGTTATGATGAGAAAGTATTGGTCTTCTCGGATGAAATTCATGCGGATTTGACTTTACCTCCTCATACACATCGTCCTTTTGCTACTGTCAGTGAAAAGGCTCGAATGAACTCTGTTACTTTTATGTCTCCTAGCAAGGCTTTTAATATGCCGGGACTATCTGCCTCACATGCTCTTATTTTTAATGAAGATTTGCGTAAACGTTTCCGTATCTATATGGATGCCGGTGAGTTGGATATGGGACATGTCTTTGCTTTTCTTTCTGTTGAGGCTGCTTATAGTCATGGTACGGAATGGCTTGACCAATGTTTGGCATATATACAAGGAAATATAGATTTTGTAGACGATTTTTTGAAAAATCATGCACCTAAAATCAAGGCCATTCGTCCGGAGGCTTCTTATTTAGTTTGGCTGGATTGCCGTGAACTGAAGTTGAGCCAGAAAGATTTGAATGAATTCTTTGTAGATAAAGCACATTTGGCATTGAATGACGGGGAGATGTTTGGTAAGGAAGGTATTGGCTTTATGCGTTTAAATGTGGCAAGTCCGCGTTGTATCATCGAAAAGGCGATGAAACAACTGGCGGATGCTTATCAACTATATATAAAGTGATTATTTTAAGTATTGCGTCTTGAAAATATTCACGCATAAAATGAAGATGGATAACAATAACGGTCCGAATATGACACCCATGAATCCGAATAAAGAAAGTCCGATGACTACTCCAAAAATGGTGATGAGTGGATGGGTGTCTGCCATCTTCTTTTGCAGAATAAAACGGATGAGATTATCAATGTTTGTTACAATTAATCCACAATAAAGAAGTAATCCGATGGCATGTGTCCAATCTCCTGAAAGAGCAAGATAGGCAGCTAGCGGGAACCATACCAATGCTGTTCCTACAATAGGAATGACGGTGGCAAAGCAGGTCAGGAAGCCAAACAATAGCGCGCTGGGTACATCAAATAAATAGTAACCTAATGTAGCTATTCCTCCTTGAATGACTGCTAGTAAGGGAATACCTATCGCATTACTCCTTACAATCATATTAATTTCTTTCAGTACATTTTTTTTGTTTGTATCGCTGAAAGGAAGTAACTCATAGATATATTTTTCCATTTGAATTCCGCCAATTAGCATGAAATAGAGAACAAAGACCAATACGAAAGCATTAACGGCAAAGCTACTGATACTTCCCATCAGAAACTGTCCGATGGCAGGAAGAATTGAGGCTATGGATGAAATGTTTTCCGCATTTAGTAAGTCATATCCCGTCTTGGTATGGAGCCAATCGGCAAGATTGGTTACCGTATGGATAAAACCTGTCGTATCTACGTTTACCGTCTGTAATTTATTGATTAATAACCATACGGCCAATGATAAAGGTACAAGAAAGCACATAATAGCTTCTATCAAGAGTAAAATGGCTGTAATGCTTTTTTTGAAATGCTTTTCTTGGGTAAGATAAAACATTTGTTTTCTTACCATAATGTAAATGGTGCATGCTCCTAAAATACCTCCCATGAAAGGAGACATTTTTATAAATAAAATAAGTCCTAATCCCAGTATAATGGTGATAAGGGAGTATTTCCAATATTGTTCTTTTACGCTCATGTGTTTTTTGCTTATTTTGTATATAAATAAACAATAAAACGAATTGAAATGTTCCGCTTTTAAAACGGAACATTCTTAGTCATGTTTTCATAATTATTGTATTGACCGCTAATATTAATTTCATTTTCAGGAGCCAGTTCTATTGCTTTCTTCATATCTTCCACAGATCCGTCTTTGTCTCCTTTAAGTAATTTGATACGTCCTCGTTCATGATATGCTTTGGCAAAGTTTGGATTGATTTCAATGGCTTCATCATATATAGCCAATGCTTTGTCAAAATCTTTGTTTGCCAGATATAGTTCGCCTGACAGGATATAGGCCTTTTCATTGAACGGATTGAGTGACAATACTTGATTAAAACATTCTTGTGCTTGTTCCGGTTCATTGGTGGCGGCTAGAATTTCTCCTTTCAAGAGCAAGGCTTGTTCGTCGTCGGGATTGAGGCTGAGTAACTTTTGTATATCTTCAGCAGCATCTTTTGCTTGTTTCATTTTCCAAAGTACTTCAGCGCGTAGCTGGTATGCTTCGGTATAATCTTCTTTCAATACGATAGCTTTAGTCAGCATGGCAATGGCAGTGATATCATCTTTCATGCCGATAGCTGCTTTTGCTGTCAAATAGAAAGATAGGGGGTTCTTATTATCTAAAACCAAAGCTTTTTGGCAGGCATCCTTCATATTTTCGTAATCTTCCTGCATATAGCAGATGCCAGCTAGTGAAAGGAAGGTGTTTACTTGTTCAGGATCTTTTGTAGCCATGCGGTCTAGTGTGATACGGGCGTCATCTAGTCGGTTCGCCTGTGTATAAGCAGTGGCTAGCAGGCTGAGAGTTTCTAATTCATCGTTGATGGCAACTGCCTCTTCAAAACATTTAATGGCATAAGGTAGTTTACCCATACGTTGGGCGCGGATGCCATCGTATTTTAAAATCTCGAAGTTCTTTTTATCATTTTTCTCTTTTTCGGTTTCGGGGATGTTGTTTCCGCCGAATAAGGATTTAAATAAGCCCATAATTTATAGTTGTTTTATTTGTCTATTGTTATAATAAATCGTCTGAGGTAAATTTCTTGTTCCTGATGCTGCATGTTGGTAAAACGTGCTGCCTTTATTGGTTTCTGTTGTAAACTGGCAGTCAGTAGGTTCTTTTCTTGTGTAAAGTTTACTTTACTCCAATCTTTTCCATTTGCAGATATCTCAAGGCTTCCCCAAGTTGCGATTTCCGGTTTCCCGAAATCTATCTCTATATTTTCTCCGGGATAAACTTGATCCAGTTCGATAGTCAATGAACCATTACCGGGCCATTTGATAACTTCCAGCGCCGGAGAAATCTGAATGCGGTTTATCTTTACCTGTAAAGGTAAGTTCTTTATCTGACTGATATCGCTTATTAGTTTATGCGGCATATAGTCGGTTTCAGCATTCAGCAGTGTACTATATTTTTGGTTATAGCATTGCGTGACGGTGGCGAAAGTTTGATCAATCAATGGCTTGATTACCCTTCCTGCTGTCTTTATACCCGGCTGGTAAGGGTTTTGGTTGTATGTCTGGTCAATTTGAAACATTTGTTGTTGTAAGGCTTTCACGTGCTTGTATTTACGCATAAATAAAGATTGGTCATTTTTGTCGTATGCTTTGACCATTGCCAATACTTCATTTCCGGTTTCTCCCAATAGTTTGAATTGATAAAGCCAAGGCATGATTTCTACTATAATCGGATTTTTATCAGCATGGGCGACTAAAATATCACTTGATTCAATCATCTGGCTGAAGGTTTCTTGTAGAATAGAGAAATCTTTTTCAGTGTAAGTTTTATTTTTTATGTAACTTTCAGTAAAGCTTTGCGCTGTAGGTTGGAGATTTACAGATTCCTCTCGGCGATATTTATGTCCATTGGGACCCAAGTCCGAATTGTGGGCAGCAAAGAATTCCAATTCAGTGGCTGCATCGGGCAAAATGTTCATAATAGCATCTTTCCAAGTTTTTTCACTGTTATATTTTTGGGGATTCCAAGCGTATGAGGCTACACTATAAATAGCTATTTTAGAAGCCTCGGCATGTTCCATCGGATTAGTTACAAAGCCAGACATCTGATGGGCTATTTGAGTATCGTTTCCATATACTGGTCCCATGAGCAGATGATCTCTAACGTAATCGGAAACAGGAAAGTTCCACCATATATATGCCGGACGTTTAATCCGGTCGTTTATCCATTGAATACCATCTTGGGTAATATCGGAAATAACTCGGTCTCCTGTCCACATAATTTGTATGGATGGATTCAGTTTGTCTCCTAAAGTAGTAAGATATCCTTTAGCAGGGTCGGACCAACTTTTATTGTATTCCGTGGGACACATGATAAGGGGAGTTACATCTGGTTTTACTTTTACAAAATGTTCATCTATGTAGTTCAGCAGTTCTGCTTGTTTCACAGGGTTAGTACCTTCTCCTGAAATATCATCAAAGAAGACGGCAAAAGAACGGACACCGAGATGATACATCTTTTCAAATTTTGCCAATAATAGTTCACGGTCTTCCTTATTCCATTTGATGTCTTGCCCTGGATGGATGGCCCAAACAAAATCTATTTCGTTTTCTTGGGCTACTTTTACTAATTCCTGTAATTGTTTTGCTTCTTTTTCGGGGTAAGGCAAGCGCCAGTTGGGAGAACTATGGTAAGGATCATCTTTAGGACCGTATATATAGGTGTTCATTTTGTTTTCACCATAAAATTGAAGTTGGCGAAGACGGGCATTATGGCTCCAGGGAGTCCCGTAAAATCCTTCTACGACACCACGGTAGCATATGGCCGGATAGTCTTGTATCTCTATTATCGGTAATTGGTTATCTTTGAGCAATTGTTTTAAGGTTTGCAAGGCATAGTAGGTTCCACGTTCATCGTTCCCTGCCAGAATTATTTCCTTATTATTGATGGATAGATAATAACCTTCCTTTTGGTTGGGGATTTGACGAGTAAACTTGCGGATAGATTTGTCTCCTTTTTCTCCAATATAAATGCGCAAACCGGTATTGGCCGGGTGTTTTCCACCTAATAAATCTTTTAATTCTTGTACGGCATATGGATTAGCTTCAGTTTCTCCCAAGAGCTGGTAAGTTTCAGGTAAATTGATTTGTCCGCCTTGTTTGGAAACTTGTTGAGGGATGGGCTGTACATCTATGTTTTGGGCAAAGATAGTACAACCGGTAAAAAGACAAATGATTGCCAGATGCATTTTTTTCATATTCTGTTGGGGTAAAAGGTTAATAAATCAATGGCAAAGATACGATTTATACAGAAAGAATTCCATTTTTTAATTGTATTATTTCTTCGGAAAGTAGGTAGGAGAGTACCTTTTCCGCTTTTTCACGATTGCTATTCAATTGGTTCAGTAGTTCTGAAACAGGCATGGCGTTTGCCTGTAATAGCTGTTTGATTTGTTTTTCCAATTCTTGAAATTCCCCCTGTTTTATTCCTGAATGATGTTTGTTAAGGCATACATCACATTGTCCGCAGTTGTGTTCGTTCTTTTCTCCAAAATATCTGAGTAGCATTCGGCTACGACATTTATCATCGGCTGTGGCATATTCTATCATAGCCTTGATTCGGGTGGTATAGCTTTTTTTTCGGTCTTCGTATATTTCCCGAGTTAGGACAAGGCGATTCTTTTCTTGCCGTTCACGGGTATATATAATATAAGGTGTCTTTTTCCGTGGAATGTAATGTATGATATGTCTACGAGTTAGCGTCAGTAGAATTTCATAGATTCGTTGGCGGGTTAATCCGGAACGGATTACTAAGGAATCTTCGTTAATATAGGCATAATCAGTAAATAATCCTGTATAAGAACGCAAGATGATGTTTATCAGTTTCTCTGTATCTGTATCATTCTCGTGTAGTTTATAGAGTTCGTCGCGTTTCATAGTGAAAAGAATACGTGAAGCATTATCTTGCTCGTCCGTATATTCTAAATATCCGGCACGGGTCAGAATCTTTAAAGCGCTGTCTGCTTGTACGGGGAAATGTTTGAAGTTACGACAGAATTCATCCAAGTTAAAAGCAAAGGTGCAACCTATACCGTCTCCCATGGCCATTTGAAAATAGTAGTTGATATCTTCGTACACTTTTCGGATATAATCCTTGTCGGGAAATGTATCACTGATACGTTTGTTGAGAGTGGTTTTATCACTTTGGGCGTATAGCAGAACAGCATATGCTTTCTGCCCGTCACGCCCTGCTCGTCCGGCTTCTTGAAAATAGGCTTCAGGAGAATCAGGCATATCTATGTGGATAACGATACGTACATCTGGCTTGTCGATACCCATGCCGAAAGCGTTGGTTGCTACCATAGTACGGCTTTCTCCGGTGAGCCAGCTTTTTTGACGTTGATCTTTTACATCATTATTCAAACCGGCATGATAGAAAGTGGCAGTTATGCCGTTATTGACCAGTAGTTCGGCAATTTCACGTGTGCGTTTCCGGTTGCGGGTATAGACAATGGCGCAGCCGGGCACACTATTTAAAATATGTAATAGCTCTTCCTGTTTATTTTCTGTAGGACGTACAATATAAGCCAAGTTTTTTCTTTCGAAACTCATTCGGAAAACCTGACTGTTTTTTTTAAAGTTTAGTTTTGTTTGAATATCTGTTACTACTTCCGGAGTGGCAGTTGCTGTCAGTGCCAATATAGGTATGTCAGGAAGGAGTTCTCGAATTTCTGCAATTTTCAGATAAGCAGGGCGGAAATCATATCCCCATTGAGATATACAGTGTGACTCATCTACTGTGATCATACTTACCTTCATGTTCCGTAGTTTGTTACGGAATATTTCAGTATCCAGTCTTTCCGGAGAAATATAAAGGAATTTATAGTCGCCGAAGATACAGTTTTCCAATGCAACGATGATCTCTTCGCGCGTCATGCCTGAATAAATTGCTAAAGCTTTGATACCCCGGTCGCGTAAATTGCGTACCTGGTCCTTCATCAGGGCAATAAGAGGTGTGATAACTAAACATAATCCGGGTTGTGCTAAAGCTGGTACTTGGAAGGTAATGGATTTGCCGCCACCGGTAGGCATCAATCCTAGCGTGTCGTGACCGTTGCCTATACTTTCAATGATTTCTTTCTGTATGCCCCGAAAGTTATCATATCCCCAATATTGTTTTAGAATTTCTTTATAGGTCATTGGAAGGAGAATAAGAAAATTATGTCAAAACCCCAATGACTTGTCATCTTATTATTCTGATAAGTATCTGATAACGTCATTAAAGTTTTGACATATTTCAAAGATAAATTTTTACCATTATTCCTCACTGGGTTTTATATCTTCTATTTGCAATTGTACTTCACCACGCTTGTGCGTATTCTCTTCAATGGTATAACAAATATCAAAAGAACGTTTGGTCTTAATATAGCGTGCTTGTGAACTTTGTCCGAAAGCGATGCCATTCATCACATTGTTTGATTTATTGTCTACCAATTCCAACTTGATATGCTCCTGATCACGACCTACTACTTTGCTGGTACCATAATCATATACATTATGTGTACAAAAGATAGGTTTGTGGTTGTCTGGTCCGAAGGGATTGAACTTTTTCAGGTCGGCATGGAACTTCGGAGTGATATCCCGGAAGTCAATTTCTGCATCAATATCTATTACAGCACTAGTCTGTTCCGGCAAAATATGTTCTGTGACATAGGTCTCAAAACGGCGGGTGAATTCTTCCACATTTTCCACTTTCATGGATAGTCCTGCAGCGTAAGTGTGTCCTCCAAAATTTTCCAACAAGTCACGACAATATTCGATAGCTTTGTAAACATCGAAACCTGATACGGAACGGGCAGAACCAGTTGCTAGATTATCTGTACGGGTTAATACAACTGCCGGGCGATAATAAATCTCTGTAAGGCGTGAAGCTACGATACCGATAACACCTTTGTGCCACGCTTCATTATAGATGACAATGGAACGCCGGTCTGCTAGTCCTTCCAAGTGGTCTACAATTTGGTTGGCCTCTTCGGTCATGGTCTTATCCAGATCTTTACGGGTTTCATTGTATTGGTTGATTTGGTTGGCTTTCTCTAATGCTGCCGAGAAGTCCTTTTCTATGAGTAATTCCACCGCTTCTTTTCCGTTCTGTATACGTCCGGATGCGTTGATGCGCGGACCTATCTTGAATACGATATCACCTACGGTAATTTCTTTTTCTGATAATCCGCATACATCAATAATAGCTTTCAGACCTACACTGGGATTGGAGTTCAACTGCTTTAAACCATGATGTGTCAGCACTCGGTTCTCTCCCATGATAGGTACGATGTCTGATGCTACACTGACAGCAACCAAATCTAATAAAGGAGTTAGTTGATGAAATTCAATGCCATTATTCAAAGCGAAAGCCTGCATGAATTTGAAGCCTACACCACACCCTGAAAGATGATCGTAAGGATACGTATTGTCTGCCCGTTTGGCATTCAGAATAGCTACGGCTGGTGGCAATATATCATCAGGTACATGGTGGTCGCAGATGATGAAATCGATACCTTTTTCTTTTGCATAAGCAATTTCCTCTACGGCTTTAATACCGCAATCTAACACAATAATAAGTTTTACACCTGTTTCACAGGCATAATCCACTCCTTTTACTGATACTCCGTAGCCCTCATTATATCGGTCGGGAATATAGTAGTCAATGTTCGAATAGAACTGCTGGAGAAATTTGTATACCAATGCTACAGCTGTTGTACCGTCTACATCATAATCTCCATAAACCATGATACGTTCTTTCCTGCCCATAGCTTGATTGAGCCGTTCTACGGCAATGCTCATATCCTTCATCAGGAATGGGTCGTGTAGCTCGTTAAGCTGGGGACGGAAAAATCTTTTAGCCTCTGCTGCTGAGGTTATACCTCTTTCCAGCAACAGCTTACAAAGAATCGGGCTGATCCCTGTTTCCTTTGCTAATGCTTTAGCTGCTTCTGTCTGTTCTTGGCTTGGAGGTTGATAATTCCATTTGTGATTCATTTTATATATTGTTTTTTCTTTTTTCTGCTCTCGGAGACGGGATGATACCATTTTCTAGTTATACTTACCCAATCAATCCGTAAAGTTAGGAAAAAACAAATAAAAAAACCGCTAATTCCATATATATTTTATGGAATTAGCGGTAAAGTATTGTATAGTAGCGGATTATTTGATGCCTAATTTTTTAGCAATTTCTTTAGGCAGTGCATTTTTATTGACTACGATATTCATGGTTTTGTAACGAACGAATGCTTTTGAGGCGTACCATAAGCCTTCGTATTTTCCAGCTTTTCCCCAAGAATTCTTTACCATATAATAGTCATTTCCTTCTTGGTCTTTAGCTATACCGTAAATCAACATGCCATGATCGTCGGTTGTTTCCCAATTGTCATATGCTTCCTGGCGTTCTTCTTGTGTACACCATTTCTGAGGTTGTGGTTTGGTGTTCAGTTTCTTTTCTTCCGGTTTCATTTTCAACCAATGAGCCATGTCTGACCCACTTAGTTCTTGCACTTTTTCCGTGTCGGGCATAACAGCTACGCCATCACGTGTAAAACCTTGTTCACTGACATCAGATCCCCATGCGATTGGATAGCCGTTATTAATGGCATTGTCAAAAACCTGCATGAATTCATCAATGGGAAGGTTGTATGATTGTCCCCAACGCCAGTTGTCTTGAATTTCAAGGACAAATGGTTCGTAGAACGGATGGTGGGTATACGAGGTTAATGAAATGTAATCATTTGGATTTAATCCTGTTGATTCGAAGAATGAATGGGGAGTGTATTCTTTTCCTTTATAAGTGAATTTTTCAGGGCATTTACCTAAATAGATATCATGAATAGCGGCAATGGCCTTTTTCCATAATGGATTATGGTTATTATCTGTTTGGAGTTTGCGTAATTTTCCTTTGGCTATTGCTGCTACTACAGCATCCGATACGGCTGTAAGTTCTGTATGGTTACTTAGTGTATCACCATACATGACTCCCGGACGCATAACTTCTTCGGGCACCAGACCAAATTTTTTCATTCCATAGATAACGTCATAGAATGATCCTCCTTGGGAAAAAGATACATCTCCATGAGTACGTACGGCGGCATCAGCTCGATCCAAATAAGTTTGGTGTACGATGTACATTTCAGAAAAGTCGTATTCTCCTTTTCCCATACGAAGTAATTCTGATTCTAGAAAGGCCATACTGGAATAGCACCAGCAAGTACCGGCACGGCTTTGGTTCTTGACAGAAGTAATAGGCAGTTCTTTTACTGTAGTGAATACAAACCCTTCTTCCTTTGGCTCTTCTTTTTGTGCATCTTGTGCAAAGAGGCTTATACTGCATAAACCTAATGCTGCTAATAATGTAAATCTTTTCATTTTAGAAATAAAAGTTTTGTTTGTTATGTTACTCATTCATAATAGTTTCTACTTCTTCGATAGTGATAGGGATGCGTTTCTCGCCAGTGAAACGGGAGCCTTCCGAAGTAATCAAAATATCATCTTCCAAGCGGATGCCTCCAAAATCTTTGAATTTTTCAATAGCATCAAAGTTCAGGAAGTCTGTATGCATTTTCTCTGCTTTCCATTTGTCAATCAATGCTGGAATAAAATAACAACCCGGTTCATCAGTAATTACAAAGCCTTTCTGTAAGCGACGTCCCATGCGTAGAGAGGCTAGCCCGAACTGGGAAGAAGGACGGATTTCATCGTCATATCCTACGTAAATTTGTCCTAGGTCTTCCATGTCATGTACATCCAATCCCATCATATGACCTAATCCATGAGGCAGGAATAAAGCATGTGCACCAGCGACAACAGCTTCTTCCACGTCGCCCTTCATGAGTCCCAGGTCTTTTAATCCTTGAACTAGCACTTTGCAGACTTCTAAGTGTACAGACATATAGGTTATACCTGGACGAGTAATTTCCAATGCTTTATCATGGCAAGCCAATACAATATTATACACATCTTTTTGCCGTCCTTCAAATTTGCCTCCCACAGGTACGGTACGTGTATGGTCTGAACAATAATTTGTGACTCTTTCAGCTCCGGCATCTGTTAGCATCATGCGCCCTGGCTCTAAGATATGGCTATGGTCATGGTTATGTAATGTCTCCCCATGTTGAGTCAGGATAGTGGCAAATGAAGTCATGCTTCCATAAGAAGCGGCGATGCCATCCAGTACTCCGGCGATATATTGTTCCTTTATTCCTGGTTTACATAGACGCATGGCGGTTGTGTGCATTTCATAACCAATATTACATGCCAAGTCGATTTCTGCTATTTCGCAAGCTTCTTTTACAGAACGTAAATCAACTACAGCTTTTATCAATTCTACAGAAGCATATTTCTTTACTATAGCCGCACGGATACCGGTTAAGTCTTCTAAGAGCATCATATTATCGAATCGGTAGGGAGGAAGGAAATGTACTTTTCTCCCTTGTGTGATAGCTTTTTTTACCACTTCTTTTAGCTGGGGGAAAGGAAAACTTTTCTGAATACCTACTTGTGCAGCCAATTCTTTCACACTGGGTTGGGGCCCCATCCAGATAATGTCGTCCATATCTACATCATTTCCGAAGAAATAATCTTCTCCTGCTTCTATATCTATTACACCTGCATATCCGGGGTGAGAATGACCGAAGAAGTAGAGGAATGAACTGTCCTGACGGAATTTATATGTGTTATCCGGATAGTTTGCCGGAGCTTCATTATTACCTAGTATAAGGATAATACCATTTTGCACTTTATTTCTAAGTGCCTGACGGCGTCTTTGATAAGTTGCGGAATCAAACATGGTTAACTTTATTTTAATTGAATATTTATTGAACTGTGTTGCAAATGTAATAATTATAATCTTAAAAGTACTATTTGCTTATTTGATTTTTTAATCGATTTCGGCTTTATTTTTATCATTTGTCAATCTTGCTTTTCTAATTTCTCAGATTTATAAAGTTAAGCCCTAAAATGAAAACAAGAGCTAAACAAGTGCAAATAAAACCGCTTATTTACAGTTGATTATAGTGTACTTGATGTTTTCAGTTGTTTTCTTTCTTTTCAGTTGATTGGTTCTTTTTCGGTGCAATTTTGTTTCTTGTTTGTTTCTCAATATCGACCTTTATTCATATCTTTGCAACAGAAACAAAATTATGAAGGGATCGATATGCCACGAGTAAAGAAGCCTACAAAAGTAAAAGAGCCTGTCCGCCTTCGGACAAAGAAGCTGGCAAACGGAAACTTGAGTCTTTATCTTGATATATACCGTTTCGGCAAACGGACATACGACTATCTTAAGTTGTACCTCATTCCGGAAACGGACAACAATGCCCGTCGGCAGAATCAGGCGACCATGAATGCCGCCAATGCCATCAAGTCCAAACGTATTATCGAGTTGACCAACGGCGAGGCCGGTATAGAAACCAAAGAGAGAGTTTACCTGCTTGACTGGATGAACACCTACAAGGAGAACCAGGCCAAGCGTGGCAAAAAGGACGGTTATCAGATTGACATCACTATACGCATCTTGAAGGATTATGCGGGAGAACGTATGTTGATGGATCAAATAGACAAGACATTCTGCCAGAATTATCTTGACTACCTTCAGTCCGAATACCGTTCCAGAGGCAAACGAGTGTCGAATTACACACTGCATACTTATTACCGGGTATTGAACGGAGCCTTGAATGCGGCTGTCAGGGCCGAGATCATCAAGTCCAATCCTTTCACGAAAATAAGCAAGTCGGAAAAGATCCGTCTGCCTGAAAGCAAACGGTCATACATGACCATTGAAGAGGTGCGTGCATTGATCGCAACCCCGATGAAAAATGAATCTGTGAAAGGTGCCTATCTGTTCTCTTGTTTCTGCGGTCTGCGAATCAGTGATATAATCAAGCTGCAATGGAAAGATGTATTCGTTGACCGTGGACAATACCGTCTGTCGGTTTCCATGCAGAAAACCAAAGAACCGATTTATCTCCCGCTTTCCCCGGAAGCGTTGAAGTGGATGCCTGCACGTGGGGACAAAACTCCTGATGACAATGTGTTCGACCTGCCGTCCCCAGCAATGGTCAATATTCTTATCAAACCATGGGCAAAAGCGGCGGGAATAAACAAGCGTTTTACATTCCACACCGCGCGGCACACGTTCGCGACGATGATGCTGACACTCGGAGCAGACTTATATACGACATCCAAGCTGCTCGGCCATGCAGACGTGAAAATGACACAGGTGTACGCCAAAATCATCAACCAGAAAAAGGATGATGCGGTCAACCTGGTCAACGGATTGTTTGAGTGACCAATGATATACCATATCATGTCAAATTTACAAGTAGATATTTTAAGGGCGTCATCGATTGCAGATGCAGTCGAAAAACAATACCTTTATGATATGTTATTATAAACCAATTAAATGTAAATCGACATGACAAGAGCTGACATCAGCCTTCTCTCTTTTTGAGGGGAGCAAACACCCGCATCACATTGAAGCGGCACAGGACGTGGCGGAAGAACTTTTCGCCCTGCTTACCGAAGCAAAAACAGTTTATCTCCAGGAGGTCAAAATCTACGGCAAACAGTATTGCCGTTATGTGGAGGATTTCGTGAACAGTCACCGGTATATTGACTGCAACAACGCTGTCTGCCGGAACTGCCACGAAATGAACATCCACATCGTCAAGGGACTGCTGACTGACTGTCCCCACCTTATCCAACCGCTTTTTTCCGCCCCGAGCCTCTCTTTCGAGGAGTGCATGGAACTGAAGCGGAAGTATGACACATCGGAACTGGCATCCTCCGATTGTAATCCGGCAAAGTTTTCATTTCTTTCTTTTGACTGCAGCCTTTCACGCGAACAACTGGCCGGTATCGTTTCTTGCGCCAACACTTATCATCTGTTCTGCTCTTCCGTAACCATTGACGACATGGAATCTCTCTTCTCCTGCAAGAGAGGTTTCAGCCTTCGGGTGAACAGCGTGCGCCGTGTGGCTATCCTGTTCGATGCCCTTCTTGAGAATTCATTCATTCAGCCTTACTGGCAATCAGTCCTCGAAAGAGGGCGTTTCCTGCAATCCAAGGACGGCTCGCACTTCATATCCGCAACGAGCATATCCACCACGCTTTCGTTGGTCAGGAACAAAATGACTTCAACCGCTTACAATATCAGAAAGTTTGTAAGCCAACTGAAGGAATGAAAGGAAGTGCTAAGAAGTCAACCATGTGAAAAGCAAAAGTATGATAACTGATATGATACCAAACCGGTATCATACTGTCATCCAATGCTTTTAGATATTCACACTCTACCTTTGCCTCTGTATACAACGCGTTACAAACAGAGGTGCATCTCTTATTGTCTAATTTAATCACGAATAATATGTCCAACAGATTGACATTCATGGAAAGGTTGAGCGAACGGCTCACGGCCCTTGAAGCGATTATCCGGAAATTGGAGCCGGTCGAGAGCTTTCTGGAACGGGTGGAATTGCTGGAAAAGAACATTTACGCGACCAAAAAGGTCTTTACTTTTTCGGAAGCCTGCATGTACATCGGGGTATCAGAAAGTATGCTGTATAAACTTACGGCCAACAAGGAGATTCCTCACTACAAGCCTCGCGGCAAGATGATCTACTTTGCCAAGGAGGAACTGGACGAATGGCTCCTGCAGAATCATGAACTTGCCGTCGATGATGCCACGCGGATGGCACACGAGGCGGCAGCAGTACAACCCTTCTTAAATGAGAAACGCCATGGAAAACGAAAGAAGAACTGACCAGAAGACGGGAATGGGATTGGAAGAGACCCGTCTGTCAGATATTCTTTCAGCTTCCCAAATCAAGGCGACGGATACATACGAGACCCCGCCGCAAATTATCTGGATTGACAATTCGACCATAGCGACTCTCGGCAATTTCAGTGCATCGACCGGCAAGGCAAAATCCAAGAAGACATTCAATGTCTCCGCCCTTGTCGCCGCTTCCCTGGCAGGTAAGCAGGTGCTGAACTACCGGGCGCATCTGCCGGAAGGCAAACGCCGGATCCTGTATGTCGATACCGAGCAGAGCCGCTATCATTGTCACACGGTGCTGGAACGTATTCTGCGTCTGGCCGGGCTTCCTACCACAGCAGACAGCGAGAACCTTGATTTCATCTGCCTGCGGGAGTATTCTCCGACAGTCCGTATAAGTGTGATAGACTATGCCCTGCGTCAGGGTAAAGGTTACGGGCTGGTTATCATTGACGGTATCCGCGACCTTATGCTGGACATCAACAGCACCAGCGAATCGGTGGAGGTCATCAACAAAATGATGGAATGGTCCTCTCGTTACGACCTCCATATCCATTGCGTGCTGCACCTGAACAAAGGGGACAACAATGTACGAGGCCATATCGGTACAGAGATGAGCAACAAGGCGGAAACAGTACTGGTCATCAGCAAATGCAACGAGAATCCGTCTGTCAGTGAAGTCCATGCCCTGCATATCCGGGAAAAGGAGTTCAAACCCTTCGCGTTCACCGTGGACGACAACGGGCTCCCGGTCATCGCCGAAGGGCACACGTTCGGTGACACCCCGAAGCCCAGGCAACGGACAAGCTTTACGGAGCTGAGCATCGAGCAGCACCGGGAAGCCCTTTCCGCTGCCTTTGACGGCAAACCCATCAGGGGCTTTGAGAATGTACTGCAACGTCTGATCGCCTCTTATGAAAACATAGGCTTCAAACGTGGCCGCAGTGTCATGATAAAACTGCTGCAGTACCTGACGGACAACCTTAAACTTGTTGTCAAGCAGGACAAGCTGTTCTACTATGACATGACCCCCGCGGAAGCAAGGCTTTTTGATGAAGAATGAAGCCGGCCGCGGGCATATATATTTCAGTTTACTTTAGTATGTATATATATAGGGAATAAAACTAAACTAAACCATTTCCGTGTGAACAAGTGAAAGAAAACAGCCATGACGATAGAAGAAGCAAAACAGGTACGCATAGTGGACTTCCTGGCGCAGCTCGGCCACCATGCGCAATACGTTAAATCGGATCAGTACTGGTATCTCTCGCCGTTAAGGGATGAGCAGTCGCCGTCGTTCAAGGTCAATGACCGGTTGAACGAATGGTATGATTTTGGGGCGGCCACCGGAGGCGACCTCGTGGAGTTGGGTAAATACCTTTACCAGACTGAAAGTGTAAGCGAGGTACTGGCATACATCGGGCGGCATTCGAGCGATATGCCTTTGCCGAAAGTCCGTTTCCAGGCTCTTCCGCCCCGTCCCGTGGAATCGGATATGAAAAATCTGATTGTCGTCCCGTTACGGCATCACGCGTTATACTCTTACCTTCAGTCCCGGAAAATAGATGCTGACATAGGACGTATGTTCTGCAAGGAAATCCATTATGAATTGCGTGACCGGCATTATTTTGCCCTCGCGTTCGGTAATGTTTCGGGCGGATATGAAATGCGCAACGCCTATTATAAAGGATGTATCAAGAACAAGGACATCTCCCTGATCGGACATCAGTGCGGAGAGATACAGGAACGGGTCTGCGTGTTCGAGGGGTTCATGGACTTTCTGTCTTACCTGACATTGAAGCAGTCATGCAACTGGACCATTTGTATAGACCAGCCTTGCGACTACCTTGTCATGAACTCCGTAAACAACCTGAAAAAGGCATTGATGTACCTGCAGAGATACCTGCATATACATTGTTATCTCGACAACGACCTTGCCGGGCAAAAGACCGTGGAAACCATAGCCGGACTATACGGCGAACGGGTCAGCAACGAAGCTGTCCGATATAGCGAATACAAGGATCTGAATGATTGCTTGCGAGGTAAGAAACGCTGACCTAAAAAAAGCGAATCTGCCAATGGAAGCCCTCCTGAACGGAGGGCTTTTTTTATGCCCTGACTTCTTCATTTTTTCCGTTCATTAAGGCGATATAGTACGATTTTATAGTACGATTTTCAAAATCGATATAAATCTTGTAAAGAAAACATCCGTTTAATACACAATTATTTCGTAGTTCGGAATTCTCCTTTTTTATTTGTGAAATCAAACTAATACAAAATTCAATATCCATACTAAAAGATATGAGATCATATTTCATTTTTGCCATTGTTCTGACGGTCGCGTACCTCATTTATTACGCGGTCATCATTATGCAGGATCTCTATGGAAAAAGGAGAACCGGCAAGACAGAGGAGGAAGTTTTCGACCTCGGCACACTTGAGGACGAAGAGAGTGTTGCCGTGAGCGAGAGTGAAACCGGGTTCCGTGTCGGCAACGAGCAATACGATACTGAAACAGCATCAGGCGGCGATTCTGCCACCGACCAGAAGCCGGCGGACAAAAAGCCGGAGACAAAGGAGACCCCGGAAGAAAGACTGGAGCGTCTCAAAGCCAAGGCGGAGGAAAAGATGGAGGAAACCACGCCCTACCTGTCTGATGGCTTCAGTGCAGATGAAATGTACAAGGCGATGCTTTCCAGGGGCAAACTGGAAAATCGTCCGGAGATGGCCTGGAAACCAATTAAAGACAAATTGTAGCATGTCGATTAAGCAAAAGATAGTATGCCTGTTAATTCTTGTACCCTATGCGGCTTTCGCCAAGAGCGGCAGCGTGAACTACAGCTGGGGAGCGGATGCGCTGGCCACGATGCACGACTTCGTGGTCACGATGATGCTGTATGTCCTGTATATATGCTACTCCATCGCATCCGTTCTGGTCATCGTGTCCGCCTTCCAGATCTACATCAAGATGAACACTGGAGAGGACGGCATCGTCAAATCCTTTTTATCGCTGCTTGGCGCGTGCCTGTTCATCATCGGGGCCTCCATCGTGCTTCCGGCATTTTTCGGTTATCGCATATAAGGCTGTTTAACAATCCAATACATAAATATTAACTCAAAAACGATCAAGTATGTTTCAGAAAGTAAAACAAATGTGCCGAAAGGCAAAAGGATTCATCCAAGGTGTTTCCACCAAAGTGAAGATGCTTGCACTCACTTTGTTCTCTGGTACCACGGCAATGGCCCAGAGTACGGCCGGCGACTATTCAGCCGGTACTACCGCACTTTCTACCGTGGCGGAGGAAATTGTCAAGTATGTACCAGTCATGGTCAAGCTCTGCTATGCCATCGCCGGTGTAGTCGCCATTATCGGCGCCATCTCCGTTTACATCGCCATGAACAACGAAGAGCAGGATGTCAAAAAGAAGATCATGATGGTGGTTGGTGCATGTCTTTTCCTGATTGCAGCAGCACAGGCTCTTCCTTTGTTTTTCGGCATTGACGCATAAAAGTACCGAGGGATGAAAAGCAAGGAAACACGTTATCCGGACTATCCGCTGTTCAAGGGGCTGCAACGTCCTCTTGAAGTGATGGGATTGCAGGGCCGTTACATCTATTGGGCGGCAGGAACGGCAGGCGGAGCCATCGCGGGCTTCATAGCCGCTTACTGCCTTGCCGGATTCGTGGCCGGGCTGGCCGCGCTGACAGTCATTCTGTCGGTGGGCATCGTGCTAATCATCTTCAAGCAGCGGAAAGGTCTGCACAGCAAGAGAACGGACCGAGGCGTGTTCGTCTATGCCTACTCGCGTAAGGTCTGACAAAATTAAACCATCACAGCAATGTGTGGCTATATTGAATGTTGAACGCGGGTAGGTTCGTATGAGATACGGGCCTACCCCTATTTAATTGAACGAATATTGAAATGACCCTATACATTATCCTGATTTTCGTTGCCTTATGCGCGGGTATGGCCATATCCGTCCATGCGTTCGGTACCGGAGGCAAGCGCAAGCGTATCTTCCAGGACATCTATTTCTCGGTGGAAGACACGGAAGGCGTGGGTGTCCTGTACACCAAGACGGGTGAATACTCCGCCGTGCTGAAGATCGAGAATCCGGTACAGAAGTATTCGGCGAACATAGACAGCTACTACGATTTCACGCATCTGTTCTCCGCCCTTGCCCTGACCTTGGGAGAAGGTTATGCCATTCACAAGCAGGACATCTTCGTGAGGAAGCGTTTTGTCAACGAGGATACCGGGAAACAGGAGTTCCTTTCTGAATCGTATTTCCGGTATTTCAAGGGAAGGGCGTACACGGACAGCATGTGTTACCTGACCATCACGCAGGAAGCCAGGAAAAGCCGCCTTTTCTCGTTCGACAACAAGAAATGGCGTGATTTCCTTGTCAAGATCCGCAAGGTACAGGACCAGTTGCGGGACAGCGGCGTGCAGGCGCGTTTCCTGAACAAATCCGAGGCAAGCGATTACGTGGACCGGTATTTCGCCATGAACTTCAAGGACCGTATCATCTCGATGACGAACTTCAAGTCGGACGACGAGAGCGTCTCGATGGGTGACAAGCGCTGCAAGGTGTACAGTCTCGTGGACGTGGACTGCATCTCGCTGCCTTCGATGATCAGACCCTATACCAATATAGAAGTGAACAACACGGAAATGCCCGTGGATCTTGTCTCGGCCATTGACAGCATTCCGAATGCCGATACAGTGGTCTATAACCAGGTCATCTTCCTTCCCAACCAGAAGCGTGAACTTTCGCTGCTGGACAAGAAGAAGAACCGGCACGCGAGCATTCCCAACCCGAGCAACCAGGCAGCGGTCGAAGACATAAAACGTGTACAGGAGGTGATTGCCCGCGAGAGCAAGCAGCTCGTGTACAGCCATTTCAACCTTATAGTGGCCGTGTCCGGCGATACGGACCTGCAGAAGTGTACGAATCATCTGGAGAACGCTTTCGGTAGAATGGGAATCCATATCTCCAAACGAGCCTACAACCAGCTGGAGCTGTTCGTCGGCTCGTTCCCGGGCAACTGCTACAGCCTGAATGAAGAGTATGACCGGTTCCTGACCCTATCGGATGCGGCGATGTGCCTGATGTACAAGGAACGTGTGCAGCACAGCGAAGACACCCCGGTGAAAGTCTATTACACTGACCGCCAGGGAGTGCCTGTCGCCATCGACATCACCGGCAAGGAAGGCAGACAGAAGCTGACGGACAACTCGAACTTTTTTGCCCTCGGACCGAGCGGTTCCGGGAAATCCTTCCACATGAACTCTGTCGTGCGCCAGCTGCACGAACAGGGTACGGACATCGTAATGGTCGATACCGGAAACTCCTACGAGGGATTGTGCGAGTATCTGGGAGGCAAGTATATCAGCTACACGGAGGAACGTCCCATCACGATGAACCCGTTCCGTATCCACAAGGAAGAGATGAACGTGGAAAAGACCGGCTTCCTGAAGAATCTTGTCCTGCTGATCTGGAAGGGCACGCAGGGAACAGTCACGAAGACGGAAGACCGTCTGGTGGAAAATGTAATCACCGATTATTACGACGCGTATTTCAACGGCTTCGACGGCTTCACGCCCATGCAGCGGGAAGACCTGAGAAAAAGCCTCGCCATAGACGAACGCAACCGTGACGGGAACCGTGAGGAAAGCGAGCAGGAACGGAACAGCCGTATCGAGTGCATGATAGACGAAATGGAACGCAGGCGCAAGGAGTTGAAGGTGGAAGAACTCTCGTTCAATTCATTTTACGAATACTCCGTCCAGCGTATTCCGGACATCTGTCACGAGAACCACATTTCGGGCATAGACCTCTCGACTTACCGCTACATGATGAAGGACTTCTACAGGGGCGGCAACCATGAAAAGACCCTGAACGAGAACATGGACAGTTCGCTGTTCGACGAGACCTTCGTGGTGTTCGAGATTGACAGTATAAAGGATGATCCGCTGCTGTTCCCGCTTGTCACGCTGATAATCATGGATGTGTTCCTGCAGAAGATGCGAATCAAGAAGAACCGCAAGGTGCTTGTCATCGAGGAAGCCTGGAAAGCCATTGCCAGTCCGCTGATGGCCGAGTACATCAAGTTCATGTACAAGACGGCCCGTAAGTTCTGGGCCAGCGTGGGCGTTGTGACACAGGAGATACAGGACATCATCGGCAGTGAAATCGTGAAAGAGGCCATCATCAACAACAGCGACGTGGTGATGCTGCTTGACCAGAGCAAGTTCAAGGAGCGTTTCGACACCATCAAGGCCATTCTCGGGCTCACCGATGTTGACTGCAAGAAGATATTCACGATCAACCGTCTGGACAACAAGGACGGCCGTTCGTTCTTCCGGGAGGTATTCATACGAAGGGGAACGACAAGCGGCGTGTATGGCGTGGAAGAGCCGCATGAATGCTACATGACCTACACGACCGAACGTGCCGAGAAGGAAGCCCTGAAACTCTACAAGAGGGAGCTCCGGTGCAGCCATCAGGAAGCCATTGAAGCCTATTGCCGGGACTGGGATGCCAGCGGCATCAGCAAGTCCCTGACATTCGCCCAGAAGGTCAACGAGGCCGGACGGGTACTGAACCTGAAAGCAAAACAATAAAATCAGATACAATGGGAAAATTTGATATAGACCGACCTATAGCGGAACTGTTCAGTGTTGAGCCTTACGCTCTCCGCATCCGCAACGTGTGCAACAGCCACGATATTGCCACCATCCGGGAACTGTGCCAGCACAGCAACTGGGACTTGCTTCATTTCCGCCATTTGGGTGAAAGAAGCATCGTACACATAGAGGATATGCTGGGCAAATTCGGGTTGCGACTGGGCATGACCGAAGAGGATCTGGACGCATATATGAGATTTGAAACCGAGGATGACAAAGACGTCACTACCATCATGCGTTTCGAGGAATCGGAGGAGGTCAAGTGGGACCAGCGCCGGTATGAAGTAGCCAGAGACCTGTATGTCAGATACAGGGGTCTGTCCCCATACGAGGCTATGGAGGAAGCAGAGAAGCTGATACTGGCCCTGCAGGGAGTACCTGAGAAGAACAACCGCAGCAAGCGGAGAGGTAATATTTTCAACCGTTGAACAGAATGAACATGAAGCGACTGTCATTTGTCTTTGCAGTTCTGCTGCTTGCCTTCACGCAGCATGTCCACGCCCAGTATTACAGCGTGAACTATGACGCACGTACCGTGGCGGCAATGGCAGCCGCGTTCGGTACGGAGGTCGTGGCTGAAAGCTACTACCGTGAGCAGGTCGATGACATCCTGAAGCACTATACGGCGGCGGAGGTGGCGGCAGCCGGAATTTTCTCTTCCAAATTTCTGGAACACAAAGCACTCTCGGACCTCGGTATCTGGTGTAGCAGCACGGAAAACTACTATTACCGCCGTATCTACCACATGGTAGCCGACAAGATCATACCGAAAATCTGGGTGGTGGCAAAGCAGATGCTTCACTCCCCGCAGACAGCGATCCACTGGGGTAGCTACCTGATGAAGGTGTGCGATGAGACGAAGAGCCTGTGTATGCAGTTCGAAAGCGTTGTGACAAACAGTACACTTTCGTTCTCGGACATCGCTTTTCTGGAGATCAACAGCGAGGTCGTGCCTCTGCTGAAACTTTCGGAACTGGGCGGTATAGACTGGCAGCGGATGCTGGACGATTTTTCCCGGATTCCTGACCGCTTTACACGGGAGAACCTGCAAAGCGACCTTGACAATCTCTACAATCTGGGTGTCGGTCTGGCAACGGCCGGTGCGGGTAATCTCGGCGATGCCCTGCTGCCTGAAAGTATGTTCCATAACCTGCTTTCGGGCAAGGTCAGCGAGATTGCCAACCTGTACGACCATTACTCCGGCCTGTTCGAGGAAGCGGAACAAGGTATCGGGAACCTGCTGCTGGACAAGATCGGTGGTCCTGACAACGTGGCCGGCCTGTTCGAGTTCGGGGATTACGACCTTGCCGGCTGGATCAGTGACTATATAGACGACGAAGCCGGGACTTATTACACGCAGCGCTGGTACATCGCCAGACGTGACCAAGGCAGCGTGTCATTGTGTGACTATTACCCGCCCACGGACGACAACAGCATCCTGAACGGCGGTGAGTGGACCCGTTTCGAAACGAGCGACCCCGGTTTTTATCCCAATGCCTCGCAGCGGGAACAGGCTCTCTCCAACTCGGAACGATATGCCGGATGGTCGAGAAACCGTGTACAGCAGCTCAACAACCAGAATGACGGCAACACTTACAGCATCAACTACTGGCAGAACGCCTACATCATCAGCCGCGGCGGCAAGCAGACAAAGAAGGCTTACGCCTACGAGATACATGTCAAGAAAAGCTGGAACCATGAGGAAATCGTGTATGAAGAGATATTCGATTCCTACACTATGGATCTGGTGACCTTCAAGGCGCAGCTCAATGCCCGTCTGTCGGAATTCAACGAGAACGAGGACGGCTATGTCTATTACATAGCTTCCGACGCGCGGAACTACTATCAGGCAACGGATGCCGCCAAACTTAAAGGATGCGAGAGCGTGACCATCAGCGTCACCTGCTCGGACGGGGCCACCCTGGGCCAAGGTTCGACCCAGTACAAATGCAGGAAATGCGGCGGTTCACCCAATGCCCATACCAAGGATTGCTCCATGCAGACCTCCGTGACGGAAAATGAACTTGACTTTTCGGAATTGGATGAGCTGATACGGGAGGCAGACAACCAGGTAGCCATGCTTCAATCACAGATCAAGGCACTGGAGGATGAGAACAAGGAGCTGCTGAAGAAAATATCCGAGGCCAGTGTGGAGGATGCTGCCGTTTACAGGCAGCAGTACAACGCCAACCTGACGCGTATTGGAGAGTTGAAGGCAGAACTGGCCGAGTGGCAGAAGAAACAGAAGGAATACGCGGATGCGAAGCAGGAAGCGGCAAACGACAATGACGTGCCGACGGACGACTACTACCGTATCCCGGCCATCATGCAGGACTGCAAGACGGCCTACAGTCTGTCGTGGCAGGACGGCGGTTCGTGGAACGGATACACGTTCGTCCGCAAGGCGACCATGCCGAATATAGACGGCGAGATAACTTTCAAGGCAACCGTCAGCATAGCACGCAAGCCGAAATACTTCCTCGGCATCAAGATTCACCGTGCCATTGTACAGATCAGTTGGGAACTGACCTCGCAATACACCGACACGTATGTGGCCGACGTGCTGACATTCGACCCGGACCTTCCGGAAGAAGAAAAAGAGCGGATCGTGAATGAACGTATCGCGGAAATCGCCCGGGAGCATCCGTCATGCAAGATCACGACGGAATATGCCCGTACCACCCCGATGGAAGATACCTCTACCGGAGAGGTGTACCACCTGCTGTGGTCAAGTGACCGTCTTGAAATCGCGCGTGAAGTGGATTCCCGGATTACGCAGATATACGCCGACCTGGTATCCCTGGAAAAGATGATGCATTACAAGCGCAGCATCATCGACGTGCTGAAGGATGTCCTTCCGGATCTGAATATGGACGAAGGGCGACGCCTCACTCTCGTGGAAGAATGCCATGACCGTTGGGTGGAAAACGCCCGTAGCCTGCGAAGCGGGAGAAAGGAGGAAAGACCATGAAACGGGCCTTGCTGATAACCATAGTGCTGCTTGCACTCCTGCCTGATGTCGTCAAAGCACAATGGACATTCGACGTGGTGTCCGTTGAAGCCTATATCAATGACCATAAGAAGCAGCGTAGCTTGTTGCTGGCCCGAAGTACCCTTGAGTACAGCAACCAGCTGCTGCACGAATACAGCCGCAAGGAGGTCGGCGAATACAAGGAACTGAATATCGACCTTGACCGGTACACCCGTGCCTTTGATGTCATTGATGTGATGTACCAGTCGTTACGCACGGTATTGAACGCAAAGAACACCTACAATACGGTAAGTGACCGGATAGCGGACTACAAGTCCATGCTGGAGGCATTTCACGAGAAGGTGCTGAAACGCGGACGCATCGAACCCTCCGACGCCCTGCTCATCACCATCAACGAGAAAGCCATACGGGATATAGCCCATGACGGGGAGCAACTCTACAAGTCGGTCAGCGACCTTGCGCTGTATGCCACGGGAGCGGCGGCCTGCTCCACTTCGGATCTGCTGATGGTGCTGGAGGCCGTGAACAGGTCTCTGGACGACATCGAACGGCATCTGAACCGGGCCTATATGGAGACCTGGCGATACATACAGGTAAGAATCGGCTACTGGAAGTCGAAGATATACCGTGAACATACCAAACAGGAGATAATTGAAGGAGCCTTCGGACGTTGGCGCAACTCCGGAAGGCTGGATTACTAACGATAAAAGGGAAAAAAGATGAACAGAAAACTCATGCTCATGACGGTTGCGATCATTGCAACAGCAACGGCACAGGCGCAGTATGTGACCTATAACCACGACTCGCCGAAGCAGAACCAGATTACGGTCATGGAAACCGGTGCGGGCTCCCTCACGCCGGAACTGTACTACTGGGCATTACACAACAAATACAAGAAATCGGCAGCGGCAAAGAACAAACTGGGGTTCCGCACGACAGCCGGCATCAACCTCTATAACCAGACGGACGAAGCCGAATCCATCGATTCGGCATTGGTGAGCCGCGCGAAAATAGAGGCCCTGAACGTGGCGGACCGACAGGCTGATATCGCCTGGCTTGCCGAAGGTGACAAGATCAACGGCCAGATGGAAAGGATGAAGCGTAACATCGACCGTATCCTTCCTGCGGGAGGTACCCCGGAGGACAGGGAACGCTGGACGGAATACTACCATGTTTTCCAGTGCGCCATTGATGCTACCAGGGATGCCTATATGCCCAATGCGCAGCGGAAGAAAGAGTATCTGCGAATCTACGACGACGTGGTGCAGCAGAATGAGATTCTTGTCAGCTATCTCGCCAAACGGCAGAATGCCACCCTGACGAGCAACCTGCTGAACGCGACCTCGGACCGTACCTTGGATAAAGGCAGCGTCATCAGGGAAGCCATGAGCCGCTGGAACGAATCGCGTCTCACGGTGCGTGGCTCACAGTCGGGCGGCAGTTCCGGGGGTGACGGTGAAGAGAGTGTAAACAGGTGAAACTAAAAAGACAGACGGCAAATGGCAGACGGAAATATACTCACTGATTTCGGTATCAATCTTCTTGAGGAGGAGATTGACGATGTGATTTTTCAAACGAACGAGTTCCTCACGGACGCGACGTTTACGGGTTCGCAGGGGCCGTTCTGGTGGATACTGCAGATGTGCATGGCTCTGGCCGCCTTGTTCTCGCTTGTCATGGCGGCAGGCATGGCCTACAAGATGATGGTGAAGCATGAGCCGCTGGATGTGATGAAGCTGTTCAGGCCGCTGGCTGTTTCCATCGTTCTCTGCTGGTGGTATCCGCCTGCAGACACGGGTATGGCCGGCAGCGGAAGCAACTGGTGTTTTCTGGACTTCCTTTCCTACATCCCGAACTGCATCGGTTCGTACACGCATGACCTGTACGAGGCGGAAGCCACACAGATAGCGGACAAGTTCGAGGAAGTGCAGCAGCTCATCCACGTAAGGGACACGATGTACCACAGCCTGCAGGCACAGGCGGATGTCGCCCACACGGGAACATCAGACCCCAACCTTATCGAGGCGACCATGGAACAGACCGGTGTGGATGAAGTGACCAGCATGGAAAAGGATGCGGCGGAACTGTGGTTCACCTCCTTGACGGCCGGTGTCGTCGTGGGAATAGACAAAATCATCATGCTGATTGCCCTTGTCGTGTTCCGCATAGGCTGGTGGGCGACGATCTACTGCCAGCAGATATTGCTCGGTATGCTGACGATATTCGGCCCGTTGCAATGGGCGTTCTCTCTGCTGCCGAAATGGGAAGGTTCCTGGGCAAAATGGCTGACACGTTACCTGACGGTACATTTCTACGGGGCCATGCTCTACTTCGTGGGCTTCTATGTATTGCTCCTTTTCGACATCGTGCTGTGCATCCAGGTGGAAAACCTGACCGCAATCACGGCCAGCGAGCAGACAATGGCGGCCTACCTGCAGAACAGTTTCTTCTCCGCCGGTTATCTGATGGCGGCAAGCATTGTAGCCTTGAAATGTCTGAACCTTGTACCTGACCTTGCGGCGTGGATGATACCGGAGGGCGACACGGCCTTCAGTACGAGAAATTTTGGAGAAGGCGTGGCACAGCAGGCCAAGATGACAGCGACAGGCGGTATCGGGGCAATCATGAGATAAGATAAAAAACATATAAACAACAATCCTTAAAAATAAAAAAGTATGAACGTACAAGAACAAATCAAAGAATGGTGCAAGGACGGACGCTTCCTGCGCTACGCGAATGAACGCATGAGAAAAGAGATTACCGAAGTTCCGGAAAACCATGTGGTTACCCCGGAGTATGAAGCCCTTGACGAAGGCTTCGAGTATGACGACCGTTATGCAGCGCCGCTGGCCGCTTACCTGACCTACCGTCTGCAAATGGCCAAGTTGCAGAAAAAGGCGAAAGTGCGCAAACGCGGCATCTGGTGGGTATTCGTGCAGGTCATGACGCTGGGCCATTACGTGCATGTCTTTTCCGATGAGTTCGGGGCTCTCGCTGCGGAACTGCAGGAAACAGTCATGCCGATGCTGCACGATGAATATGTAATGATGTTGAACGGGAAAAGACAATAAACCGATATGATTATCAAGCATCTGGAAAACAAGATACGGCTGGTGGGCATTATCTGCACGGCCTTTCTCGTGGGATGTGTCATCATCAGCGTATCGAGCATCTGGACAGCCAGGACAATGGTGTCGGATGCACAGAAAAAGGTGTACGTGCTGGACGGCAACGTGCCCATTCTTGTCAACCGTACCACGATGGATGAAACGCTTGACGTGGAAGCCAAAAGCCATGTGGAGATGTTCCACCACTATTTCTTCACCTTGCCGCCTGATGACAAATACATCAAATACACGATGGAAAAGGCGATGTATCTGGTGGACGAAACCGGTCTGGCGCAATATAACACTCTTAAGGAGAAAGGTTTTTACTCCAACATCCTCGGCACGAGTGCCGTGTTTTCGATTTATTGTGACAGCATCCGCTTTGACAAGAGCACCATGGAGTTCACCTATTACGGCCGCCAGCGAATCGAACGCAGAAGCAACATCCTGATGCGTGAGCTGGTGACAGCCGGTCAGCTCAAGCGTGTACCGAGAACGGAGAACAACCCTCACGGTCTGCTGATAGTGAACTGGCGCACTCTCCTTAACAAGGATATAGAACAGAAAAGCAAGAGCAACTATTAAACAATCAAGGATATGAACATCAAGGGATTCAGACGGATGCTGCTGGGCGAAAAGATGCCTGACAGGAATGATCCGAAGTACAAGGAACGCTATGAGCGTGATGTGGAAGCCGGACGCAAGTTTGCCAAGGCGACCCGTATAGACAAGGCGGCAGCCAAGGTGCAGGGCTTTGCCAACGTGCACCGTACTCTTTTTCTGGTCATCGTGTTCGCTTTCGTGCTGGGCGGGCTGGCATGGAACATCTACCGTATAACAGTGGTATATCGTCACCAGCCGGCGGAGAGGACAGCGACAGAGATGCAGGATTCGGTATTGAGGGAGCGGCACAGGATGTTGCAGGAAGAGGAACTGAGGGAAACCGGGACAGGAAATACAAACCGTAGCAAAACAGACTTGCCATGAAAAAGATATTTGAGAAAATCAATTTCAGACAGCCGAAGTACATGCTCCCTGCCATTCTTTATATCCCTCTGCTCGGTGCGTCCTACTTCATATTCGACCTGTTTCATACCGAAACGGCGGATATACCGGACAAGACGCTGCAGACAACGGAATTCCTGAATCCGGAACTGCCGGAAGCGCAGATCAAGGATGACGGCATTGGCAGCAAATACGAGAACATGGAGAAATCGTGGGGCAAGATACAGGACTACTCGGCGGTCGGCAACATAGAAAGAGACGAACCTGATGAAAACAAGGAAGAATATGAATCACAATACACGCAGGATGACATCGCCCTGCTCGATGAGCAACAGCAGGAAAAAGCAGCGGCAGCGGAAATTGCCGCCGCCAAAGAGCGTGAACAGGAAGCACTCGCGGAGTTGGAAAAGGCCCTTGCCGAAGCACGGCTGAAAGGACAGAACATGGTAATGCCCCCGGAAGAGGCGGATACCACGGACACCGTTCCGCCGCAGAATGTACCGGAGGCCGGCACCATCGACGAAGAGAAACGTCCGGTGCAAGCACCGTCGGCAGACGAACCGCCCAGCGCGGTAGTCCGCAAGGTGAAGACCACCTCGGACTATTTCAACACGCTGGCGAAGGATGCCCGTGAACCGAAGCTGATCCAGGCCATCATAGACGAGGACATCAAGGCTGTGGACGGCTCGCGAATCAGGCTGCGCCTGCTGGATGACGTGGAAATAGACGAGTGCGTGGTGAAACGGGGCACGTACCTGTACGCCACGGTAAGCGGGTTCTCGTCCGGACGTGTCAAGGGAAACATCAACAGCATCCTTGTGGACGACGAGCTTGTGAAGGTCAGTCTCGCGCTTTATGACACGGATGGTATGGAGGGACTGTATGTCCCGAACAGCCAGTTCCGGGAAACGAGCAAGGATGTGGCCAGCAGTGCCATGTCGGGCAACATGAGCATGAGTACCGGAACTACAGGGAACAGCCTCGCCCAATGGGGAATGCAGGCGGTGAACAACGCTTACCAGAAGACGAGCAACGCCATCAGCAAGGCCATCAAGAAAAACAAGGTCAAGCTGAAATACGGGACTTTCGTCTATCTGGTCAATGGTCAGGAAAAAAGGAAATAAAAAGGTTCGAGACAATGGAAACAGATATTTCAAAACTACATGAGGGAACGGACGGCTTTTACTACGATGACTTCCTCGCTCCCGACAAGGCCGAAACATTCGTCGGGCAACTCGTGAGTACCCAATGGTGGCAGAAAGGTGGACGCTTCGCCCTAATATGCAACTTTCTGGCAGAGGACGGGCGGAAAATCGCCTTGTTCGCCTTCCAGAAATACACCGGCTTTTACGGGCCGGGAGACGGGGCGGTCAATTTCAAGCACGCGGAGATGAATACCTTCTGGGAGTGTGAGGTCCGGGAAAACCGGAAGGGACGTTGTACTTGGGCGAGTGCCCTGCAGCTTGGAGGGCCGAAAAACAACGCGATATGATAGAGACGGACAAGATATACAACATGGACTGCCTGGAAGGCATGAGCCGTATGCCGGAGGGAAGCGTCGATGCCATCATCGCCGACCTGCCTTACGGTGTATTGAACCGCGGCAACCGGTCAGCATGTTGGGACAGGCAGATACCCCTTGGTCCGCTGTGGGAGCAGTACCGTAGGATTATCAAGCCGGACAGTCCAATCATCCTGTTCGCCCAGGGAATCTTCTCCGCGCATCTCATGCTTTCCCAACCGGGAATCTGGCGTTATAACCTCGTATGGCAGAAGGACCGTGTTACGGGCCATCTCAATGCCAACCGGATGCCGTTGCGCCAGCATGAGGACATTCTGGTGTTCTACATGAAGCAGCCCGTGTATCATCCGCAGATGACACCGTGCCCTCCCGAAAGGAGAAACCATGGACGCAGCATGACGGAAGGCAGTTTCACGAACCGGTGCTACGGGGAGATGAAGCTGGTACCGGTACGCATGGCGGACAACAAATATCCGACATCGGTCATTTTCATCCCGAAAGAACACAAGACAGGGGCATTCTATCATCCGACCCAGAAGCCTGTGGCACTGGTCGAGTACCTGATACGCACCTACACCGACGAGGGGGACACCGTGCTGGACAATTGCATCGGGTCCGGAACGACTGCCATTGCCGCAATCCGTTCGGGACGGCACTATATCGGATTCGAGACCGTGAAGGAGTACTGCGACATCGCCGAACTCCGTATCCGGGAAGAACTGGAGCGAATACATACGACGACATAAGGGTAAAAGAAAAACAAATGGAATATAAACAATCAACGACATGAATATGAATCTCAAGAAAATCGGAACGGTATTTCTTCTGACAGCCGGACTGCTGGGAACGCGGAATGCACAGGCGCAGACGACCTACGAGGAAATGGAACAACTGACGGTCAACGAACAGGTGACGACCGTCATCACGGCATCGGAGCCGGTACGCATGGTGGACATTTCCACCGACAAGGTGGTTGGCGACCAGCCTTTGGACAACATTGTACGGCTGAAACCCAAGGAAGCCGGACACGAGGACGGCGAGGTGATTGCCATCGTGACCGTCATCACGGAACGCTACCGCACGCAATACGCGCTGGTTTACACCACACGGCTTAAGGAAGCCGTAACGGACAAGGAGATACTCCCTCACGAGCGCAACGCCTACAACAATCCGGCAGTATCGATGTCAACCGCCGAGATGACGCGCTTTGCCAGACGGATCTGGAACTCTCCGGCGAGAATCAGGAATGTGGCCACCAAGGCACACCGTATGGTGATGCGCCTGAACAACATATACTCTGTCGGGGACTACTTCTTCATAGACTTTTCCATAGAGAACAAGACGAACATCCGTTTCGACATCGATGAGATCAGGGTAAAGCTCGTTGACAAGAAACTCGCCAAGGCCACCAACGCCCAGACTATCGAGCTTACTCCGGCGATGATACTGGAACCGGGAAAGACATTCCGACATGGTTACAGGAATGTGCTTGTCATCAAGAAGATGACCTTCCCGAACGACAAGCTGCTGACTGTCGAAATGACGGAAAAGCAAATCAGCGGCCGCAATATCAGCCTGAACATCGATTATGAGGATGTGTTGTCTGCCGATTCGTTTAACGCTGACCTGCTGGAGGAGGAATGATTATGAGAAAGACTCTGATTCTGATGTTTGCCTGCATGTGCCTTGCCTTCAGCGCGAACGCACAACGCAACAGCGGCCGTCTTTCACTGGGGGTCGGGCTGCTTTACAGGAACGGTATGGACGTGACGTTTTCATACGAACATGAAATGAACTACCGGCACGCGTGGGAGTTCTTTGCCAACGGCTACCTGCAGTGGGCCGAATGCGGCCCGTGCGGCCATATCTGTCCGGAATCCTTCTGGCGCAACTACCGCACCTATGGCTTTGGCGTGGCATACAAGCCTTGCGTGGTACGGGGCCGCAATCATTACGGCAACCTGCGTATAGGAGCTTCGGCAGGAAGCGACACGAAGAAGTTCCTGGGCGGCCTGCATTTCGGTTACGAGCACAATTACGTGCTGCGGTCCGGATGGACGCTGTACTGGCAGGCGAAGAGTGATTTGATGATAAAGGGCGCGGATCTGCTTCGAGTAGGTGTAGCCCTTGGTGTGAAACTACCGATAAAATAAGGGAAAAGATGAAACAGAACATTTTCAGAAAGGTGAGCCGGTTCGTACCGGTACTTGTTGCAACAGTCGCCCTGACAGGTTGTGACGCGCATATAGACGTACCGGACACGGCTGTCCGCCCGGGACATGTCCTGTGCGAGGACGGAACGGCCTTGTCCTACACGGAATACCAGCAATCCGGGAAAAAGGCTGTGGCCGTCGTGTTCGACACCCGACAGCATGAGGATGCGGAAGGAAACGGCTACGCGGTTTACCTGTGGGACATCACCCCGCAGGCATTTGCCGACAGCCTCGGTATTGCCCAAGGCACATCTGCGGACCTCGCAGCACATGACGGCAATGCCAATACATTCGCTCTATATGAAACGAAGGAAACGGCTTCGCCGATGGCGGAAGCGGTCTTTGACCTCTGGTGTTACGGGCAGAGCGCATATGTTCCGTCGGTGGCACAGATGCGTCTGCTATATACTATCCGGGAAACGGTAAATCCTGTCATCGAACAGTGCGGGGGCGATCCGTTGCCCCTGACCGACGGCGACTGCTGGTACTGGACATCCACAGAAGTGGCCGAACAGGAAACGGCAAAAGCCTGGCTTTACTCGATGGGCAGCGGAGCCATACAGGAAACACCCAAGACACAGGCGCACAAGGTACGCCCGATTATAACCATCAACCGGTAAACCAGAGATATACGATTGCGTTCTTTGACATTGTTGGACAACATACGATTACAAACCAGAGCCGAATTCACGCAGTAATGCCATCAAGCGACGTATGCTTTCCTCGACATCCGAGGGGGCCGGAATGGCACGATATGCCAAATCCGGGAGTTCACCCATGTAAACTGTCTGCAAGTTGCCCCAAACCTGCGGCAGATCTGTCATCAACGGGGACTCCTCCAGTCGCCGGTCACGCCAGCCTTCGGGCTTGTCAAAGCTCTGCCGGTCGTGTTCGAGCAGTGACCTGAAATCTTCGGGGAAAGCATCGCTATGAAGATACGTGAGGCACTCTTCATCTTTCAGCAGATGATGCAGATCGTAGAAATGACGGATTTTGGCCGTCAACTGCGGCATATACAGATTGGCCAGCGAGCATCGGATGAGTGACACCAATTTCTCGGTCAGCGTGCGGCGACGGTCAAGCACATTGACCTCGAACGGCTGCATCCCGTATTCCTCTATCATACGGTTGTTGCCGGTAGCCTGCAGGAACTCTGTCAGGAAACTGCAGAGAGAACGCCGCTCGAAGGGATATGGATTGGCAAAACTGTTGATTTCTACCAGGAGTTGCCCAGCCCGGATTGCTCCGACCTGTTCCGTATCTATGGCCCGTGGATAGCTGTAAAACGCCTTGTGGTAATGCGATCCCTTGCTTGTCATGCCGGGGATGACCAGTTCCTCCAGTCCGGCTGTCATATTCTTCGATGTACGGCGTATGAGGTTCTTTAGCTGGTTTCCGCTCAGTGTCCATGCTTCGGCGATGGCCACGTCAATGTCCTCGGAGAAACGTGCCCCGATGCCGTAGGCCTTGGTCAGGGAAGTTCCGCCCTTGAAAATGGCACGATTATCCTTGTCTCCGGCAGCCATAAGCGACAGCGAACGACAGATCCAATAGTCTTTCTCGATAAAGATACTCTTGATGCCGAGTCCGCCGTCCTGTACCGGACGTGCAGCCGCTTCTATGGCATCGGCAAACAGTTGCTGATTCTCGTGTAGTCTCATACGATGTTCCATTTTAATTTGGTGGGTAAAGCCTGTGCGGTGACAGGAAGTTTGTAGGTCGTGACCCCATTGAGTGTCGCACGCAATTGTCGGGTGTCAGCTCCAAGACTGTCCAGAATGGCACCCAGCAATGCCCGGACATACGGCTGGTAATTTTCGGCCAGGTCCGCCAGTTTCTCCAGATCGCCTTCGGACAGAGCGGCTATCAGCCGAGCAACGCCCCGCACACAATCGTCAGGTGATGTTGCCGGAATCTCACGGAGCAATTTGAGCGCGTCAAGGATCAGCAGCAGAGGAATGTTCTCCCGTGTGATTGCATTAGGCTGTACAAGGAAGGACACGCTGTATTCGCCCCGTTTCATAGGCCGGCGGTATTTGTTCGTGCCTATCGTAATGGCCGATGTGATCTGTGTCGTCAACCCCAACTGCGCAAATGCTGCCGTACCGGTCATATAGCCGATTGGCTTGCCGTTACGTTCCAGAAGGTCCTTGACCACCTCTGCCACCGGAGGCTTCAATGTGCCGAACACCGTCTGTTTAGGCTTGTAGTACCGTCCTTTGGCAATCTTGCAGATAGAGCCTTCTGCCACCAGACGGCTGAGTGCCTTGACCAACGCAGGCTGGTACTCCGGCAGCACATTGAAATCAGCAATGGTAAGCACCTTGCCCGGAGGCGTGGCGTCCAGTATTTCCTGTACCTGTTTAGTAATCACCATAATCGAATCGTTTTGTTCCGGATGCAAATATAAGAAAAGTCTTGTTTTTTACTGCAAAAACATGACATTTATTTCCGTCTGAATCAAAATAATCAAGTCCAACAATATCCGAGGCGATCAGAACCACAACCCAATAAAAAAGCTATAAAAAATGGAAGAAAGCAAAGAGTTATGGAAAAGCCACGCGACTTTGACCCTTTTGGCCAAACAGGATTTGGCCCCCTTTGGCTACAATATGATTGACCCTTTAAAGTCCTGGTGTTGGGGGTCAATTTTATTTTACCCTTTTAAAATTTCTCGTTTTTCTTAGACCTTAACTTTCGCATACTTTCACCATATAACTCTATGGTATGAGCCGTATGTATGATGCGGTCAAGGATTGCATCGGCAATTGTCGGGTCACCTACCATGTCATACCAGTTGGAGGACGGGTACTGCGATGTGATGATGATGGATTTTCGTTCATGCCTGTCCTCGATGATTTCAAGTAGTATGGGACGCTCCTTTGCGTCAAGCGGCACGATGAACAGGTCGTCAAGGATGAGTAACTGGCAGCGCTCAATCTTCTTGAGTTCCGTCTCAAGTGTGCCTTTGACTTTGGCGACTTTCAGCGCTCCGAGCAGTTTCGGGGCATTGGCATAGAAGGTACGGAATCCCCTTTTGCATGCTTCGTGGCCGAGGGCGCAGGCCAGATAGCTTTTCCCCGTTCCTGAAGAACCGGTAATGAAAAGGTTCTGTGCCTTATGCACAAAATCAAGGGTGGCGAGACGTTCCATCTGGTTACGATCCAGCCCCCGGTTCGTGGCATAGTCGACCTGTTCAATATAGGCCTTGTAGCGGAATGCCGCATTCTTGGTAAGCCGTGCAATGGCAGCCTGCGCACGATAGTCCCATTCGCGTGCGAGGAGCATGGAAAGAAACGTGTCCGCAGTCATGGATTGCGGAGTGGTGCCGGCAAGACTTTCCCTGAAAGCCTCTGCCATGCCATGCAATTTCATACGGTTCATTAAATCCAGTGATATGGTATTCTGGTCCTGTTGTCCCGTAACGGGAGCTGTTTTATTGTTTACTTCCATAAATATGAGTTTTATTGTTTGTCCTTTCTGTAATATTCACGTCCACGTATGTTTTTGTGGGTCAATGGAGCCGGGGAAGTCATGTCGGGCTGTACTTTCCCGTCCTCATCGGGAAGGAAATCCGCGTCTTCTCCCAGTTCAAGCACCTCGCGCAAGGCCTGATACCCGTATTGCAACTTCTGGTCCGCACATGCGCAAGCCGCAACCAGACGGTCACGGCCGTATTTTTTCTCCAGGGTCAGGATGCCACGGCATGACCTGAACGCTTTTGGCGGATATTGCATGGCACGCTCCACTTCCCGTAGATAGTTCAATACGATATTGTCTATTTCCGAGGCACGCCGGAAAAGTTCCTCCAAGTCCTTGTCATAGGGGCCATAGTGTCCCGGCAGGTTGTGCTCCTTTTTCCAGGAATAAGCGTAGGGAATGTCACAGCGGTCATGGATGGCGACAAGGTTCATGCCACAGTAGATTTCCACCGTGTCGGCATCGTAGAGAATCGTCATGCGCCTGCCTACATACTCCTTTGGAACGCTGTAATGGTGCTTGAACAAGGAAACGTAGGAGTTCTTTCCCACAGTCATCAGCTTCCTTTCTTTCATTACGTAACATTTCACGGGAAGCGGCCGAAGATAGTCCTTCTCTCCTTGAAGGAACATTTCCTTGCGTGACACCTCCCGTCCGGCCATCACCTTTTCATTGAAATCAAGCAGGGAGACACGGATGGCGGCATTGAGTTCCTCCAGGCTGGAGAATGTCATTCCCTCTATGTCAAGGTAAATGGAACGGTAGAGGAGCTTTACGGCATTTTCCACCAAAGCCTTGTCCTTGGGGTGACGCACACGGGCGGGATAGACCGCACAGCCGTAATATTCGGCAAAAGCGGCGAAATCATCATTGATGACAGGCTCGTTGCGGTCGCTTCGTGTGACGGCCGCCTTCAGATTGTCGGGGACGATAGCCGCAGGAACGCCTTCAAAATATCGCATGGCATTCTCACATGCCTTTATCAGGTCTTCCTTGCGTTGCGACCACACGGCTTCGCAGTAGGTATAATGGCTGAACGGAAGGATAGCGACAAACACCTCGGCTTTCTTCGTCTCGCCCGTCATTTCATCAACGACTTCAAGCCTGTCACCGGCAAAGTCAATATACATCTGGTCGGCGGCATAGTGCTCGACATGGCCGACGACCTTGATGTGAAATCTGTATTCGCGGACAATCCGTTTGAAGGAAGACAACTGATAGCCGTCCGGATATTCGGCATGGTACTCTTTGAACAGTTTTCGGACACTCATGCCTTTACGTGACAGGCGGGATACATATCCGGGAAGCAAGGCCTCCAATTCAATCCTTCTGGGGGAAGGCTCCCGATGACGGGATGCCGTACAGCCGGACAACTCGTCCAACTGCCCGTCGGACAGGGAAAGAAGCTGTTCAATACTCTTACCGCTTGAAAGGAACAGGCGGACATACTTGCGGACCGTATTACGGGAGATACAAAACGTGGACGCCGTTTCCTTGATTCCCATGCCGGCCGCATAACATCTTAAAATGTTTTTGATTCGTTTATCCATTTGTATAGATTTTATTATCACCCCCGTTACACCAGGACTCGGGTACTCAAATCTACACAAAAAAAATCTATAACAATAGCTGAGCTAAGTGGTCAATACTATTTTGGCCAAAAGGGTCAATCATATTGTAGCCAAAGGGGGCAATCCTGCTTGGCCAAAAGGGTCAAAGTCGCGTGGCTTTTCCAAAATATATGAATGTATTGCTAAGCTTTGTGCTTATGGGCAGCTGCTTATTTTCATGCCATTCCAACGTAGCTAAATATAAAGAAGGGAATGTAACAGTCTTCATAGAACAGGGGGAAGCGTGGAAGCATGAATTTCCTTTATTTTTGGGAATAAGCCGGAAAAATGATCCCCAAATTGCAATATGGATTGAAGACACCTGCGGAAATTATGTCTCAACCGTTTATGTAACAAATAGAATTGCCACCCAGTCATGGATTATGTCTGGAGGCAACAGACGGCAGGAAGCTTTGCCACATTGGTGTCATTCCCGTGGAGTTCGCTACGAGGATGGATTGTATTCACCCACCAAGAACAAGCCATTGCCAGATGCCGTAACCGGAGCAACACCGAAAGGAAGTTTCAAAGTAGCATTTTCCCCCACTAACGGTTTAGAAAAATTCGTCGTTAAAATTGAAGTAAATCATTCCACTGACTTTAATGAAAGTTATCCGAAATCTGCCACCCAAGGAGCGCTTAATTATTCGGGAGGAAAAGAAGGCAGTGGCCAGCCAGCCCTCGTTTACTCTGTATTGGTAGATACTTCATTACATCAGAATTTATATGAAGCCAAATTGATAGGACACAGTAGTCCGGATGGGAGTTCGGGGGATATTTATTCAGACTTGTCAGGCATAACATCTGCATTAGATATTGTGCAGAAAATTACTGTCCACGTTTTGCAATAATGTTTCATAAAAGTACAAAGTAATGGAATATTCATTTGCCCAGATCAGCGAATTGTTCGCTCAATTTTCAGAGAATGCCAAACTTCAGATGGAGAAAGGCAATAAGGCAGCAGGAACGCGTGCCCGTAAAGCATCACTTGAACTTGAAAAGCTTCTAAAACAATTCAGAAAAGAATCACTGGAAGCCTCAAAATGATTCTTTTCGGAATACGTACATACCAGGTATCAAGTAAAAAGCCTCTGCGCTTCACAGCGGAGAGGCTTTTGGCTAATAATAAATTCTCTATGGAAAAAACAGTTCAACTTTCGTGTGCCTGTTGGCTTCTGTCGGCAGATGATCGGCAATTCCACCTCTACTGATTTTTGTAATCCTCTCAGCAGGAATGCCACGCTGTTTCAATTCTGAGACTATGAAATCAGCTCTTGACAAGCTCAATGAATCATTGATGTCGGATGTTCCTGTAGAACTATCCGCTGCCCCGGTAACTCTTACAGACAAGTCATATTTCTTCGCAACTCTTGCCAATTCATCCAGGTTGAGTTTCTGTGAAACATCTGTCAGGCGGGCTGTGTTAAGAGTAAAAAAGAAATATACAGGGGCGCCGAGACAGCTATCCGAAACATGATTCAAAGCCATGAGATTATGCCCTTCAGCCTTCATGAATTTATTCGATGCAAGGGAATCCGGATTCTGCTCGTCCTTGTTCTTATTCTTATTCTTATTGTTGTTATGAATGTCTGCCGTATCAAGAGGGGATATTCCGTCCCAATGTCTGTGTTTCAGTCTCGCACGCAATGAGTTCAACCCACTATAATTATTTACAGGATAACCTTGCTGTCCATTCTTCTCGTCTTCCAACAAGTGTCCGTAGGTGTCAAGCAGACCTTCGATTTCCAGAATCTTTTTCAATTCAGCAAGCGTTCGTTTGTCTCGGTCGTGTTGTCCGGCGTAGCGGCTGTTCTTTTCAGACAACGCACGGGAATAATCGATGAGCTGTTCATTCCTGTGGATGTAATGTGTGACATCAGCAGCTCGTTTCCAGCCGATTTTTCCAAGGTGGAACGTGAATCCGGCAGTCAGTGACAGCAGATGATCACCCAGACGGTTTGTTCGGCCATAACCGTCAAAGTCTTGAAAAGTTGTTGTTCCCGAGAACTCCAACACCGCACTTACCCGTTTGGATATTCGATATTGTCCCTGAATGCCGTATGAGAAGGCAAAAGGCGAAGTCTTGTTGGAGGAATTGTGTATCATTCCGACTCCGACAAATGGGGCAAGTCCCCAGCGTGTCTGCTCCTGTCCGGAATACCGATAACCGAGAAGGTTCCACAGCAGGTCTGCATGGATGCTATGGTAATTTTTCGTGGATAACCCGGCATCTTTGAATTGCAAACCGCTGTAATGTATGCGGGCGCCAACGGCAGGAGTAAACCATTTTCCGACGGCAAGGTTGTACGAAGGTTTCACACGTCCGAACAGGTCTTCGCAGCCAAGAGGCGTTCCGAGAAAAGCGGTTGCACCTACGGTGACACTGACAAACCAATTGCCACTCCCGGTCCTTGGCACTACCACACCATCAAGATAGACCGGCTGGAGGGGTTGGAGCAGTTCTGTGGCATCATGGAAGAACTCATGTTGTACAGTATCTCGTTCTGTATATCGTGAATTTGCCTGTACCTGCACGGAGCAAAGAACGGCAAAGATAAGAATGATTTGTTTTGTCATATTCAAATGATTTTTATTTGTTGTAACTTTGATTTGTAATACATTGCTGCCATTTATCGTTTGGCTTTTTTGCCACTGGAAGGACGCATCATGCGACTTGCCATCTTCATACACCGGAGAGCCCAGGCACGGTTGTCCTCGTCTTCATCACGTCCCCACTTGAGGTCATTTCCACCACTTCCGCCGCCATGTGTTTCGGCAAATGTTGTGGCATCATCGACCATTCCAAGAAACAGCATTGTCGCACAGTGCATGACTTCCGTCCCCCGTTCCGCCACGGAACACAGGAGCGTGTCATCGAACAGTTGCCGTTCGGAGGGCTTCATCTGTGCCGACATTTCCCGCCACTCATTGACCATATTCTCCAACATGGCATCCTTGAGCAGGCTGTCCACTTTGGAATGGACATCACGCGAGTATTTGTAGGCTTCTTCCTTCAGTTCTTCTGTCCGCTCCTGAATGGCATCCATATTCTCCTTGAGTTCTGAAAGTTGTCGGTCAGCGGTCTGTAGCTTCTCCTGTTTGTCTGCCAATTTATTCTGGATAGCGGCCAGCTCATTTTCGAGCTTTTCTTTCTCGGCAGATAAAGTCTGTGCATCACCTTTCCGGGCTTCCATATCGTTTTTGAGTGCCAACAATTGGGCTTCTTTTTCTGCCTGCTCCTTTTTCAAGTTTTCTACCATTGAAGTCAAGCCCTTGACCCTGCGCTCTGCCATCCGGATGTCCGAATGGAGAGAGGAAAGGACTTGCTGATGGCGGGCAATCTGTTGTTCTATAGTGGTACACTCTTCCGATAGCATACGGCGGTATTCTTCCGTTGTCCTATGCCGTGCACCGGTCTCGGAGACGCTTCGTCCTCTTTCCATTCCCCACTTCGTGTTGACTTCAGCGAAAAAGTCCGTATGGAGCTGCTTCATCCTCGCGCTATATTCGAATTTGTCCTTTCCGGCGAATATCTCCTTGTACGCAAATTTTCCGTCTTTGATTGGTAGCAAGGTACAATGTACATGCGGATTCAACTCATCCAGATGTACAATGAATGCCGCAATATTCTGTTCACCATATCTGCCACAAACAAATGAATAGACATCCTTTGCCCAACGCTCAATATCGCTTTTCCTTTTGACACGGGAATTGTCCGCACCTTTTTCAAAATCCACATCCTGCGTGCCGAATGCGAGTTCATGCATCCGCTCCCGAGAACCGCCGAAGATGATGTTTACCACTGTGCGGTATTTCGGTTCAATCAGACCCTCGTTGGGGTCCTTGATTCCGCGATGTTTCAATATTTCTGCTATCCGTTCCGGGATATTGCGGCTCGTGTCGATGGGGCGGACCTTGCCTCCGGACGCAATCTCGAAGTTCAGATGTTTGCGGGTGGGATCATAGTTGCCTTTACTCATGGCGTATTTCTCCGCCTCTTTACTGCGATTGCGCAGGTGTTCGTTGCCTTGGGCGGCTGTGATTCCTTTCGACACATGTACGTCAAGTACCTGTTTTGCATTTGCCATATTGTTTCCGTGTTGTATTGTACAATCCACCATGTCCCAGCTTGCTGCTTGTTCGGACATGCCTCCCTGCGACGTTAGTCGGCAGGGGTATTAGGCTTCTATTATATAATCATCTCAATATTTGTTATATCTATCTGTATATCAGCTATATAAACGCAAATTTCAGATATTATAAAAATGAGATAAATTCTAAAAATGTCACTATAATGTCGCATTTTCAGGCGAAATAACAGCCGCAATTCCGAATACTACAGAAATAGGCCTGTTTATACTCTGTTTATGGAAGAATTTCAGTTAAGCAATATCAGTTGTCAAAGAATTATTTACTACTGTTGAAAAACAGTATATTGGATAGCTAAAGAGACAACCAAGGTACAAATGGGCTATGAAATTATCCATTAGAGGGGCTATTTTCGTTCTATTTTTCCAATAGAATCGGAAATTTTAAAAGTAAGGGAAGATTCGAAATGAGATTTAATCCATAGAAAATTGTTCAACGATAATAGTTTATTATAGAAATTCACTATTTTTGTACTTGGATTGGGATGACTCTTTCCAAGACATACGAAATAAGAAGAAGCGTTATGCTTATCTTGTAATTGGAAACCTGAGAAATTTTCAAAGATGACAAGAACGGCATAGTGGTTCTCACGCATATAGCGTGGGCTGCTATTACCATATCTGTCATCAAAGGTTTTCTCAGGACCTCCAATTTAAGACGTGGCATGCAGTTCCACGCTTCGTGTTTAATAGAAAACCTTGAGGAGCTGAAAGGTGTACTTAAAAAATTAGTTGTATTATGAAAAAAACTTATTTGTTATTTTTGTTGGGATTAATGTCTATTATGCCTTTCGGTTTTAGTGCATGTTCTGATGATGACGAAAAAGCCCCCGAATCTTCATCCGCCTTAATAGGTACTTGGGAAAGAATATCTTGCACTTATCAGTATAAGGAAAACGGAGAGATCGTAGATGAAGGTAAAGATGAAGGTAATGATTTGGTTGGTTTTAAATTGGTTTTCAAAGAAGATGGGACATGTAAGAGTGCTGAATACCATACAGACAAATGGGATTGGTTCGATGAAGGTAAATGGAGTTATAGTAATGGAATAATTACAATAACCGACAACAACGAATCAGAATCGATAAAAGTAAAAATATTAACAGACTCTCAATTAGTCTTCGAAGTTATGGATAAATACACAGAAAACGGAATTTCTTACGAAGATTATGAACTCACAGAGTTTCGTAAAATCTAATTTAGATTTGGCCGCGCTTAGAAAATCTTTTTTTCTTGTTCTATTGTGTAAAATATTGAGATTATAAAACGCCAGTTTTTTGTCGATAGTTGTAAATGCAAATCTATTAATTTTATAATCTGTTTGATAAGATTTTCTTATATCTATTAAAATACTTATCTTATGAAAATCAAACATTTCATGTATCTGCTGGCATTGGTGTTGATGATCAACCTAAATGCCTGTTCTTCGGATTCGCCCGAAGAAGAAATCCCCGAGGTTCCACCGCAGGAAGAGCCTGGAACAGATCCGAATGCCCCCCAAGGCGCGGACATCGTGGTCAGCCCAAACACTCTTTTGCTTAAAGACGGACTGGACAAGTATGTAGACAATCCTGTGGAGGGGAGTACGCTTTCCCTGAACGCCGGGGTCCAAGCATCCGAATTGCCGGAAGTGGGACGCGTCTTGCTGTATGGAGGCATCTCCGACAAATTCCCATTGGGATTCCTGGGCAAGGTGAGCAAGGTGGAGAAGACGGCCACCGGATATGCCATAGAGACGGAACCCGCCTCGCTGGAGGAGACCTTCGACAAGCTCTACGTCAACGACACCCTGGACATCGAACTGGACGAAGCCGCCCTGGCGCAATCCAGAACCATCACCCCCCACAAGGATGCCGAGGGCTACACGGGACTCCAGGCCCGCTTCGACATCCCGCTCGGGAAGCGACTGAACCACATCGAGGGATGGAAAGTGGGCGACTTCTCCGCCAGCCTCGACGGCAGGGTGCTCTACGGGGTAGGCCTCGCCATGAAACTTCACTGCTTCATGGACATGGACAAGGCGAAGGGGAAAAAGCCCCACATCGAATTCGGCTTTTTCCTGAAAACCGAATCCGGACTGGACGCGACTCTCAAGGGCAGCCTGGGAGAAGCGCCCTCAACCTATTCCAAAAAGTTGTGGGAGATCCCCATCAAGCCCTCTATCCTGGCCGGAGGGGTGGGCCAAGCTGTTTCTCTGGTCATGACGCCCTACCTCATAGGCGAACTGTTCACCGAGATCAACGGAGAGGTGGACTTTGCCGCCGAAGCGCGCCACAAGGACAAGTGGGAGATAAAATATGTATATAAGGACGGGAAGTCGGTACTGGTAGGGCCGATACACCAGAACATCAGGGAAGACCCCTTCAGGCCCACCTCCGTGAAGCTGAAGGGGACATATTCGGCAGGCATGTCGGCAAAGGTCGAAGTCCGGCTTTTCAATATAGAAAAGGTCAATTGCGGAGTCGAGCTGAAAGCGGGCCCTGTCATCGAGGGCAACATCATCTACGAGGACAAGGACGGCACAGACCTCATCTACTCCAAACTGAAGGACTGCTCGCTTGCCTTCACACCCCTCAATGTGAACGGAAGCCTGTCGGCGGAAGTTCCTCTGTATATAGCAGAAGACGGTTCCGGTGCGTCGATAGTGCCGTTCAGCCAGAAGCTGTTCGACGTAAACCCCTTCTCGAAGACGGAGTTCTTCCTGTTCCCCGACTTCGAGCCGTCGGAGCCTTTCCGCCTCAAGGACGACATCTACGTGGCATACACGGCCAGCCGGCTGACACTGTTCCCCTATGAGTTCGGGCTGCGGCTGACGGACGACTCGAACAAGATAGTGGCAGACCGTGGCGAAGGCGAGGTGGAGATCATGGAACATGACCAATCCACCACCCACATAAGCACCACCTTCACCGAAACCGACCCGAAGAAGACGTACTATGCCCGCCCCACCCTGAAGGCTCCCATCTTCAACACCGTCATCCCGGCGGAGCCGGTAGTGACGCTCAAGGGGACGGAAAGGACGGAGCGGGACGAACTGATTGCCCTCTACCAGGCCACCGACGGCGACCACTGGGCGGTGAACACCAACTGGTGCTCGGACAAACCGCTGTCCGAATGGTATGGCATCACGACGGATAGCAACGGGAAGGTAATCGCCATCAAACTGCCAGAGAACAGGCTGAACGGTGTTTTCGAACTTTCCGACTTCCCGGAGTTGAAGGAGGTTACTTGCGGCAACCAGGTGTACGGTGGAAATCCGTCGGCACACAATCAGATCAAAGAGGTGAACTTCCAGAAATGCCCCAAGCTGAATACAGTCAGCTTCGCCTATTCATTGGTGGAGAAATTCACTACCAAAGATTGCAATACACTAAATAGTCTGGATGTAAGTCAGAATCTGCTGACAGACTTGGATCTAAGTTCCTATCCGAACTTAGCCTATCTACGTGTATATAAAAATCAATTGACGAAATTGGACCTAAGCAAGAACGCACTCCTGCGCTTGCTGTTTTGCAGTGACAATCCGTTGGGTGGGTTGGTCCTTTCCCATTTGTCGAAACTAGAGAGTCTAGACTGCCAGAATGCGCAGCTGACTGCCCTGGATTTATCCGGACTCTCGAATCTGACAGTTCTTCAGTGTGATCGGAATCCGATTACAACGCTTGATTTGTCCCCTTGCCCCAAGCTTCAAGTGCTTTGGTGTACCAGAAGTGACCTGACAAGCCTGGATGTATCAGGCTTGCGGGAACTAGAATATGTGAACTGTCCTGAAAACAGGAAGATGGAAACCTTCTATGCGCACAACAACCCCAAATTAGTGAAAGTCTGGCTAGGCGAAAGCTCCGGAGGCCGAGACATCGGTGTCTTGAAAAAGTTCGAGGCCATTGATTGCCCTGCATTGAAAGAAATTCTGTGCTTGGCTACGGGAACGTCCACATCCTATGTATTGAATGGCTGCAATGCGCTGGAAAGTTTGTCCTGCACGTACAGTGGAGTCCCCTCGCTCGACTTGCGGGGATGTCCCAATTTAAAGAAACTCAATTGTGGCAGCTGCGACCTGAGGACACTGGATGTGACCCCTTGCAGGCAATTGCAGGAGTTATTCTGTGACGGCAATCCGTTGACGTCCCTCAATATGAGTACGAACAGTGCCTTGCTAAAGATTTCGTGCCAAAGCTGCACCTTCGACAAGCTGGACGTGTATGCCGCTTCGAATCTGAATGAGTTGAACGCAGGAAAGCACAAGATAATCCGCCTCCGTAACAAACCAGCCTATTTCAGGTGCGAAGAATGGGGAGAGTATGATCTGGATAAATACAAAGAGCCGAACCATATAATGGGATATCAATATCCGGAGCTTATTTTCTATTAACGCCTAGAGCCTGCTTCCTGCCACGCCCCCGCACGGGATCGCCGGAAGTGTGTACTGAAATTCTCTGATACATTCTTTTAGGCACAGAATTCCAAGACTTCCGTGCCTAAAAGAACTCGCTTTCAATGCGAGGAAATCTGCTAGCTTAGCTACGTCCTGTTCCTTCACCGTTTGACTTTTCCGGAAATGCATGTAAATCCTACATGTAATAATCTGATTCGGTTACATCAGACCGTTGAAATTCTAAAATACAAATATTTGTTTCTATTTTCTTTTAAACACATTACATGTGTGCAAATTGTATGTTGTATTAGTTGTATTACTCAATTTTTAAAGTAGTTAAAACTAAGAAGATTAGAAAGTTATCAAATAATAAAAGGATTTTGATGTGTTAACATTATAGTTATATCCAAACAAGATATGCAGCTAACTCTGATTAACTATAAAGGGGACACATTGTTTTGCGCTCCTATTGCCGCAGGAAAGGCATACGGGAATAAGCAAAAACAAGGGGACATGCGTACTTCTGAAGGAGTATTTAAAGTCGTCGATATTCAAAATGCGTCAAAATGGACACATGATTTTCACGACGGAAAAGGAGAAATAGAGGGAGCATATAGGAAACATTTCATACGCTTAAAAGTACCCGGACATAAGGGAATAGGCATTCATGGAACACATGCCCCTGAAAGTATCGGAAGCAGAGCGACAGAAGGCTGTATTCAGCTGAATAATGACGATTTAGAGCGGTTGGTGACCTTGATATATCCACTGCTAACAGTCGTTATTACCCCGTCCGCAACGGACGAGAGAGTAAACCTGAAAAATCAAAAATAGACGGATTTTAAAATATATTCACTGTAAACATGTACGACATCGGGGTAATTTGAAATCACCCCGGTATTTTTTACTTGTTGAGAAGTTTCATTTTAATAGTTTTCGGTTGGTAGTGTCACCTTCCAGTATTTTCATCTGTTGAATTGCAATCTGATTAAGTTTAATCAACCGTTCACCCTGCGGAATGCCTTGGTCTATGAATACCGCATTGAGGTTTTCCATGTTTGACAAGCAAATAAGCTCATTGATCGTGGCATAGTCCCGGATATTTCCTTTCAAGTTGGGATGTTGTTCACGCCACATTTTGGCGGTCATGCCGAACATCGCCACATTCAGCATATCGGCTTCATCAGCATAGATAATACTGGCTTGTTTAGCGGTTACCTCGGCAGGAATAAGGTTCTGTTTGATTGCATCGGTATGTATGCGGTAGTTGATTTTCGACAGTTCCCGTTTGGCAGACCAGCCGAGCAATTTTTGTTCCTCGGTCTTCAGTCGTTGGAACTCCTTGACTATATAAATCTTAAATTCGGGACTTATCCACATGGCAAACTCAAACGCAATATCCTTATGCGCATACGTTCCGCCGTACCGTCCGGCTTTTGCTTGTAGGCTTATGGCATTGGTACGAGCTACAAACTCTTTCACACTAATCTTAAAACTGTTGAGTCCCGATTGATTTCTAATTGTGGCGAATTCGCCATAATTAAAAACGGGATTGTAAACTTTCTCCCAAATGCCGATAAATTCAAGTGTATTCCGGTTGCGTAACCAATCCGTTATAAAGAAATCCCCGTCTTTGGCACGTAACATATCTGTCAAACAAATATAGTCCTCGTCATTAACTTTAACGACGTTTATTTCGGTATCTTTTACTGTAATCTTTGCCATTTTTATATTTGATTCTTTGGTTTTAAGTACAAAAGTAGTTATAATTCATGAGACTTTATCCTTTTCAATGAACGATATACGAGAAGGTTATAAACTAATGCCTCCTTGCCCTCGTTCAATCGGAAATTCTAAAAGCAAAGAAAATTGTTCAACGATAATAGTTTATCATAGAAATTATGTATTTTTGTACTCGGATTGAGGAAACTCTTTCCAAGACATATTAGAAAAGAAAGAAGCGTTATGCTTATCTTGTAAGTTAGAAACCTGAGAAATTTCAAACGTAGTACAAGGATAGCATAGTGGTTCTCACGCTATAGCGTGGGCTGCTATATCCATATCTGTACTACAAGGTTTTCTCAGGACCTCTAACTTAAGACGTGGCATTGCAGTTCCACGCTTCGTGATTAATAATTCATCTAAAGGAACTGGGATGAGTGTAAATACAAAAAAATGAAAACAAAATCTTTTATCAAAACTACATTGCTATTCATATTATGCGCCAACCTCATATCATGTAGCGATGATGAAAATGAAAAAGAAGGGGCTAAAGATAACCCGAAAAATGAGGTTATTGACAAAATGACTACCGAGGAACAACTACTTGTAGGAAAATGGATAGCCAATGGGGGAAATCCTTTGGAACTTTATAGTGATATGAGTTGTTATACTCCCGACAAAACTGGTGGTACTTATAGTTATGATCCGCAAACCAAAGAATTAATCACTACTTCAGGTTGGGGAATTCGAATTGTAAAAAGTTTAGATGAAAAAACAATGGTTCTGCAAGGTGTCCAAACAACAAAAGTATGGACTTACAAACGGCAGATGAATTTTATCGATACACAATACAAGAAGCTACTTATTGGAACCTGGCAACGTATCGATGATTCGAGGGAAATTACGTTCATTAACTCTGATACATACGATTTCGGAATGGGAGATTTCTACTACGAAATCAAAACAGGTGGTAAATATTCAGATGGTACTGAATATATTCTCGTAAGAGCTGATGAAGAAAGAGAGCCAGATTATGGCGATGGTTATAGTCTATACATCAAACATTTAGACTGTAACACAATGATTGTATATGGTAGTGGCTCCAATGACGGAACATACAAACGAGTTAAATAAAAAAAGAAATACCGCAGGTATGAAAAGAGGAATATTCTTTGAATATTCCTCAATATACAACTATACACTTCTACAAACGCCCATAAGGGCGAGCAAGTTGTCTTTTCGTTAAACCGAAAATGAACGGTTAAACCGCTCCCGACTATAGTTCATTCCGTTGTACAATTGATCATCAAAAGAAACATCACTTGCAGGGGCTTGCCCCAACCTTTTCAACGAAAGAGGAGGCAGCAAACTGGCAGATCTGTTGGTGAACATGCCAAAGAAATGCACAGCAAAAAGCGTTTCTAATTCAGGCTAATGCCCCCTTGCCCTCGCTCAATCTTCCAGTCATATGCTCCATTCGCTACATCGGCAACCTCGTCTCGGGTTTGTCGATGTTTTATTTCATCAAAGGGCTGTATGTTTTCCGCATAGTCGCAAAGCCATACACCGACTGCTTTTTGCTGTTCGGGCGTTTCGCTGTATTCCTGCATGACACTCTTAATGTCGGCGGCTTCGGACGGTGCAAAGACCGACTTGTGCTGTTCCGTTCCGAAATGGATAATCGCCATGACAGCCCGTTTGAATACCTCGCTCGCATGATACAGCATGTCGGCTATAAGGTTTAAAATCCTTTTGCTGTTTTTTAACGCACCTTGCAGCAAGCGGATAGTCTTGTCTTTCCTCTCTGTGGCTTCAAGTACCGCTTGGCTGATGCGCTGCTGTTCGCCGTCCTTCTGTTCCTGAAGCTGCCTTACTGCCTTATCCCGTTCCATAGTAAGCGAGCGGTTCAGTACCAACGTCCTGTCACGCTCGGTTTCGGCTTCCTGTTTTTCCGTAACCAAAGCCTTTGTCAGTTCCTCCACCTTGTTTTTTACGGCATTGGGAAAGGCTTTTCTGATACGCTCGTTCTCGGCTTTCAATTTGGAATTTTCCTTTTCAACGGTTGCGGACTTGCCGACCCCTACAATGCTGCCGACACTATCCAAAATGCTGTCCATTTTTGCCTTGCGTTCGTCTTTGAGTTGCTTTTCCTTATCGGCAATCTCGTTGTCAAGGGACTGGCGGTGCTGTTCCTTTACCTTGTTCTCCTTCTCAATAAGCAAACGTTCCGCTTCGGCTTTTTTCTTGGCGACAATAGCGGCTTCCTTTTCGGCTTTAGCTCGTTCGACCTCCTGCTTCTGCTTGGCGATGATGTAGTCCGTGCGCTCCAAATGCTTCTTGCCTGTAATCTCCTTTGAGATGCCCCTTTCCATTTCCAGACACTCGGCTAACAGCGTCTGCATATCGCTCATGTCTTTCTCGTCCAGCTTGCAGGATTTTCCGGTGTCGTGGTTCATCCAGTCCCATACGATATGTGCGTGCAGGTTGGGCTTCCATGTGGCGGTGTCTCCGGGTACACCGTAATGCCCCTCGTCACGGTGGATGAATATCTGCAATGCCGTGATACCCCAACATTGCTTGCACACCTCACAGAAATGCTGCAGCTGTTTCATCGTGGTATCTTCCTTGATTACGACAACTCCCTCTTTGATTGGGGTGCTGCCACGGACAATGGTCACCTTGCCCGTCTTTTTGTTTACACGTTCCCGGTCTTTGGTCTGCATCGCCCGTCCCGTCTTTTCCTTGACCATTGCGGCTATCTGATTGTAGTAGTCAGCCAATGAGGTATCGCCAATTTCAGGTGCTACCCATGCCTCGTTTCTCGCCATGAGGTCGGTGCGAATGTATAGCTTTTCCTTTCGGATATTGGCGAGATATTCCGCTGACCGTCTGTTATGCAGACTGCTGCTTCCAACGTTGCAGGGTTTTATGTTGATAGATGTTTTCTGTGCCATAAGTTCGCTTGTCTTTTAGTTTCACAATGGGTTATTAGGGCTTCGCCTTAATCAGTGGGTGCAGGGAGAGGGTCACTTCCTGCTTGGGGTTCTTAGGGGTGAAAACCTCTAAGCGGAGTTTCCAAAGAGAGGGTCACTCTTTGGTCGGGTTGCACAGGGCAGACCGCCCTTGCCGGGTTCTTAGGGCAGCGCCCTAAGTGGGACGGGGCAACGCCCAGCCCCTCGGGAGAGCCCACAACTTTGTAGCGTAGCGGAGAAGTTATAGTGGGCTATACCGGTGCAAGCACGGTTGCTCACGCCACGCCAACGGAGGCTCGTTTGAAATCCGGCGTTCTGCGCCGTTCAATTTCCCTTCCCTATGTTCGGGTTATCCTCACTGCCAATCGTGCCGTCTTGCGCCTCTTTGGGGCTTTCTACGTGATTACCCACAGTTATCCTGTCCTTGCCGTCCAGCCCGATGCCCGAATGCTCGGAAGCCATAGGCGAGCAAAGGGAAGAAGAAAAGGCTGCTGTTTCGTTTCCCGTGCTGTCCGCATTTTGCTCCTGACAATGACAAATGTTCTGCATAGAACTCTGTCCGGCTCCCGGTGGTAAATCAGAAAAAAGAGGTGTCCGTACATCGCCCGTCTGTCCTTTGGCGGTAGCCGAAGGTCTGACATAATGGGGATTGGTCACGAGGACACCCCCGACATACCAGCCCGTGAGAAAATGCAGGGTATGAACGGAAGTACGGTTGTTGGTTCGGGTGGTCAGCATACCGAGCTTGTTAAAATTATCAATGAGCTTGCCGATTGTCTTGCGGTTGCAGCCCAAGTATTCTGCCAGTTCCACGTCGGAAGCTGCGACCTGTCCCACCTCCAAGACTATTTCAATACCTTTGATTTTATAGGTGGTTCTTACCCGTACCGCATCGGTCATCAGCCTGTACAGGCATTTTTGTCTGAAAGCGGAAAAATTGCCTTCCAAAAGAAAATCCCACTGCCCGGCTGAAAGAATGGTGCAGTAATGTATCGTCTGTTTATCCTTGCACATAGTCTAATGATATTATGGTGTTACAATGGTCTGCTACCTGCCCAAGCCGTATTCCCGTTCAGGCATGTAATACTCCCTGTCTTCCGCTATGTGGTTCAGCACGTCCTGCAAAACGGTTGAGTTGGCTATAGTCAAGCACACGGATTGCGTTAATGGTTATCTTCTGCGTGGCAATCCTGCGGTGTGCGATGTTCGTCTCGTTCATTGTGCCGTCACCGTCCGCATGGACAGAATGAAGGTAAGCATTGACCGCCTCCGTCTGTTCCTTTGTGGGGTACGGTGCTGCCCACTTGTCTTGGATGTAACCGACCATTTGGCTTACCGCTTTAGCTAAAACTGGGTTCTGCCCTTGTAATATTGATACAAGTGTCTCTTTCTCCATAATATGCTTATTTGCTGTTCAATTCCCTAAGACGGTTTGCCGCCTCGGTTCTGATTTCATCTTCTGACATCACCTTGACACCACGCACCCAGTCGAGCAGGGCTTTCTTTTCAAAGAAGATTAGTTTTCCGGCTGGCTTGAAGTACGGCAGTTGGTTTAAGTGTGTCATCTTGTAAAGCGTGCTTTTGGCTATGCCGAGGAAATCAGCCGCTTCTTCAAGGTTCAGGACTTCCTTTGCTGCATAGCAAAGGTTTTCCAGTTTGCCCACCCGCTCTTGCAGGTTCGCAATCTTGCGCTCATGCTCAAGGTTCATTTTAGATTGTTTGTTTTCTGTCATCATCTTCTATTTTATGGTTTTATTTGTTGATTTGATACGCAAATGTATATCGTTTGATTTGGAAAATTCAAATTCTTATTCGTTATAAATAATTGGTTTATAGCTATTTAATATATCGTATTGACGCTAATTCATGCCTTTTGTACAGAAGGACATCCGGCAAAATGTCAGACATTGTTTTCAATGCGTTTTACTCCCCGAATACTGTCAGTTTGCAGGTGGTGGCTTTGCCTTTTGTACAATCATGTGGCAAAACAAACGCAGGGTTGCCACATCTTCACCGGACATTCTGCCGAAAGACGGGAAACAAATTTTAACACACTCTTTTCCTGTTATCCGGCGCAATTGGCTGAAAATCCCATTTGTGTTATCCGCTTTGATACAAGAAAATAAAAAATGTACTGAACCAGTGATATTTAGGTGTTTCGATTTGTTTTTCACGGGACAAATTTGTACCTTTGTACCTGTACAACAGATATTCAGAGACGGATATTCGGAGCAAAGCGTTCTTGATTTTATTTTCCTGTGGTTCTGTCCCGTTTTTGTCCCGTTTGGGATTTGTCTCACGGAACGAAATTTTACACAATACTGATTTATAGAGTGTTAGAAGTAAAAGGAAGGATGAAAATGCGCTAACCACCAGATACTCATTTTTTAGAGGCGTGTGATTCCATAGGTCTTCTTTATCTCAATGAATTATGTGGTTGGCAGAATAGCTATAGCACTGAAATAGCAGAAAAGTTACTGCCTGAGATGATATTTCGTGATGTGAATCACCCGTGTATCTTTGTTTGGGCAAATGGTAACGAAGGAGGATGGAATACTGCTGTTGACAATCGTTTTGCCGACTATGATCCGCAGAAACGTCACGTCATTCATCCGTGGGCGGATTTCAATGGCTTGGATACACGTCATTACCCTAATGGTACGGATAACATGTATCGGTTGGAACGCGGGCATAAGGTTTTTATGATGACGGAGTTCCTGCATGGCCTCTATGACCGTGGACAGGGTGCAGGCCTCAAAGGACTATGGTCAAAGTTTAAGGCAAATCCACTTTTTGCCGGTGGCTTCCTTTGGGCATATGTGGATGAAGCTGTCCGCCGTACAGATACCGGACAAATGGACACTTACGGTCCTAATGCTCCCGATGGTATTGTGGGGGCAAATCGCGAAAAAGAAGGCAGTTTTTATACTGTTCGGGAGGTATGGTCACCCATTCAAATACATCCATTAAAAATAACTTCTTCTTTCAAAGGAGATTTTTATGTAACTAACGATTACTTATTCAGCAACTTAAGCGAATGCCGGATGAAGTGGAAGGTAATGCGTTTACCTATTCCACAGGTGTCCGACAGCCCCATCTGCTTAGCGGAGGGCGGCGTACTGTTACCTGCGATTCAGCCTGGCGAGAGGGGGATAGCCCACTTTGATTTGCCTGAGAAATTCTTCAATGGAGACATCTTGGAATTGGAAGCCTACAATGTAGCGGGAGATATGATATGTAATTGGACGTTTCCTATCAAGAATAACCGTAAGTACTTTATAGAATACAGGTATTTACAACCGACAACAACTGCTACTGCCAGATATCAGACAGACGACAATAGTGTTACACTGATAGCGAATGGAGTTACAGCAACATTCAACAAAGCGAATGGTAATTTGGTAGAAGTGAAGAACGGTAGCAAGATCATACCATTGTCTGATGGTCCTCTCCCGGTCGGGATGAAGATGCTTTTCTGTTCTGCTAACCTAAAGATGCAAGGTGATACTGCCATTTATACCGTAAAATATAAAGGTGCGGCCGACTCCATTGTCTGGAGAATGGCACCTGACGGATTGCTTGGAATGGATGCATTAGTGCTGAATTACAGAGCAAAGAACAAGTTTGACGGTGTATACTTTGACCGTCCGGTTCTTAATTTCGGTTTTTCATTCTCTTTTCCTGAAAAGAACATCAGTGGGATGCGTTGGTTAGGCAAAGGTCCTTACCGGGTATGGAAGAACCGTATCGAAGGAACGAATTATGGTATTTGGCAGAAGGACTACAACAATACGGTGACGGGAGAATATTATCATCAGCTTATTTATCCGGAATTCAAAGGGTATCATGCAGATCTCTATTGGGCAACACTCCAATCAAAGACAACACCGATGACAGTTTATTCGGAAACTGACGGTATTTTCTTTCGCGTCTTCACTCCGGAGGAGCAGCGTGACCGTGAAAGCCGTGGAATATCAGTAAAGGAATATCCTGCTGGAGACCTTTCGTTCTTATTTGAAATTCCGGCTGTCAACTCTCAGGGGACAGGAGGAGAGGCTTCTTATATTAAAATTAATAAAGGGGATGATGGCTTTAGAATGAAGCTATGGTTTGATTTCCGGAACTAGACCCGATAGCGTGTTTATTGCATAAATACCTATAAAGAGCTATTGCGTAGTATATATATTCTGTAAAATGGGGGAAAAGATTACCGATATCAGGTGATTGTTTCCCCCTTTCTTTTTATAGAACTTTGCATTCCCAAAAATTAAGAATTTAGAATTATAGGTATTCATGGTAAGAAGACAGTTACAAAGGATTAGTTTAGGATCCCTTTTTTTAATAATCGGAGCGATATCTATCTTTGCACAACCTAAGATAATGGTATCCGGTAAAGTGATATCCAAAGAAAAACAGGAAGTCGTAGATTTTGCGACCGTATATTTGAAGGGTACAACTTATGGCTGTACAACGAATGAAGAAGGTATTTATCATCTTCATGCACCGGCAGGGAAATATACACTGGTTGTTTCGGCTATAGGATATGAGACTATAGAAAAGCCCATAACTTTAGTTCATGGAGAAAGGATTAAGATGAATGTAATGATTGCCCCGTCAGTGACTGAGTTGGATGAAGTTGTAGTGGTATCTAACGGGGTTTCCCGTGTGAAACGTTCCGCATTCAATGCGATAGCTGTAGATACAAAAGAGTTCCAGAATTCTACCAAAAATCTGAGTGATGCTTTGGCTAAAGCTCCGGGAATGAAACTCCGTGAGTCAGGTGGGGTAGGTTCGGATATGCAATTGATGTTGGATGGTTTCAGTGGCAAACATGTGAAGATATTTATTGACGGTGTACCTCAGGAGGGAGTAGGGAGTTCTTTTGGCTTAAATAATATTCCTGTGAATTTTGCAGATAGGATTGAAGTGTATAAAGGGGTGGTTCCTGTAGGATTTGGCACGGATGCTATAGGTGGTGTTATCAATATTGTAACCAATAAGAAGAGACGTAATTGGTTTTTGGATGGCTCCTATTCATACGGGTCGTTCAATACGCATAAATCGTATGTGAATTTCGGACAAACTTTCAAAAACGGCTTTACTTATGAAATAAATGCTTTCCAAAACTATTCGGATAATGATTATCATGTGGATGCACCGGTAGAGGACTTTGAAACCGGAAGAATTGATAAAGATAAAAGGGTACGTGTCAAGCGCTTTAATGATACCTATCATAATGAGGCGGTTATAGGTAAGATTGGCATTGTGGATAAGAAATGGGCAGACAGATTGATGTTGGGCTTTACTTATTCACATATGTATAAGGAGATACAGACCGGAGTACGTCAGGAAATAGTTTATGGGGAAAAACATCGTAAAGGACATTCGTTGATGCCGTCATTGGAGTATAATAAGCGTGACTTATTAATCAAAGGTCTGAATGTGGCATTGACTGCCAATTATAATAAAAATGCAACGGCAAATATAGATACAGCTTCATATAAGTACAATTGGTTGGGTGATAGGAAATTAATGAACTCACCCGGTGAACAATCCAATCAATATTCACGGGCGGATAATAACAATTGGAATGGAACATTAACTGTTAATTACCGTCTGGCGAAAATACACATGCTGACCTTTAATCATGTGTTGAATACTTTCCGCCGTTCTAATACTTCTTTATTGGCTAAGGTGGAATCGGAGGATGCCATCGCTAAAGAAACCCATAAGAATATCTCCGGATTATCCTATCGGTTGATGCCGTCTGATAATTGGAACCTCTCAGTGTTTGGAAAATATTATAGTTTGTATGTAGCAGGTCCTATGGCTACGACTACGAATCAGGATGATTATGTCCGTACTACCCGAAACATGAATTTCATAGGGTATGGAGCTGCGGGAACTTATTTCATTCTATCCGGTTTGCAGGCAAAATTGTCATACGAAAAAGCATATCGTCTGCCTACTATTGAAGAAATGTTTGGAGATGAGGATTTGGAAATGGGAGATATCAGTATAAAACCTGAGAGTAGTGATAATTTGAATTTTAATTTGAGCTATAACAGAACATTTGGCAGGCATTCTGTATATATGGAAGGTGGAGTGATTTATCGGAATACGAAAGATTATATTCAGCGTAATATTGCTGATTTGAGTGGTGGTAAATATGCTGCGAAATATATTAATTACGGTAAAGTATTGACGAAAGGATATACTGTTTCTGCTCGTTACGGTTTTGGCAATTGGGTGAGTATAGGAGGTAATTTTACCAAAATGGATGTACGCGACAATATGAAAACATCTATTTCCAGCAGTGCGGAAAATTTGGCTTATAAAGAACGGATGCCGAACCTGCCTTATATGTTTGCTGATTCGGATGTTACTTTTTATTGGCGGGATTTAGGAAGGAAAGGCAATATGTTGACAGTGTCTTATGATAATCAATATCTGCATAGCTTTACTTATTATTCTTCCCGAATAGGCTCAAATAAGGGGGACTATGTGGTACCTGATCAATTCTCACACAATATATCCCTTTCTTATAGTTTGCAAAAAGGACGATATAACGTATCATTGGAATGTCGTAACTTCACAGATGAGAAGTTATATGATAATTTTAGTCTTCAGAAGGCCGGTCGGGCTTTTTATGGTAAACTGCGTGTTTGTTTCGGTAATTAAAGAATTGGAAAAAGTTTATAATTAATTGGATTTTAAATTAAATAGAAGAATAAAATGAAGAAAGTTTTCTTTTTGAATGGATTTGTTGCTATTGCCATAGTAGGAATGGTGTTGAGTGCATGTACGGATAATGAGCCGGATTACGGTTCGGGTACCGAGGCTAAAGGTGAGTATGTTATTGCATCTTCGGTCACAGCGTCTGGAAATACAACGAATGTACTGCTTACTTCTGAAACGTTGGATAAAGGCACTGTTTCTACAGTGAATAATGGTCTTGTGAATGATGGCGCAACTCAATGGGTGTTTTACAAGAATCAATATCTTTATGCACTGACTTATAATCAAGGGAATGCAGGTACGACCCGTTCTTATATCATGGATTCAAATAATGAAGTAAAGGCTCGTTCGGGGGAGTTTGCCGTAAAGAGATTTACTACTTACGGTATTTATGATAAATATATCATGACCTCGTCTACCGGTGACGGACCCACTGCGTATGCTGATGAGAATGGATATTTACCAAAAATGTTTTTGCTTTCTTATTTGGATGTATCTGCTGAAACATTTACAACGAATGATACTCAAAATAAGGCTTATATGTCCGAGAACTTCTTGGGAAATGGAGAATATGTAACATTGGCCGGCATATTGGAACAAAATAATAAGCTGTATAGCGCTGCTATTCCAATGGGGTTAAGTCAATATGGATCGGCCACTGACGGGGGAAAATGGATACTTCCTGGCAATGATAATTTGGTAAAGACAGAAGACGGTGGTTCCAACAGCAGCAGTTATAAAAAAGGCGAATTGCAATGGACGCAATATCCCAACAAATGCTGGGTCGCTATTTTTGATAATGAAACGCTGACTACTAAAAAGATTATTGAGACTGATAAAATCAGCTATGCTTGTGGGCGAATGAAGTCTCAATATTACCAAACTATTTGGGCGGCAGATAATGGTGATATTTATGTATTTTCTCCTAGTTATGCCAAAACAATGGCTGATAAACGGCAACAGACTACCTTGGATGCTGGAGTAGTACGTATAAAGGCTGGAACAGAAGAGTTTGATCCTGATTATTATTATAGTATCGAAGCGCAGACCGGAGGTAAATCTTTCATTCGTTGTTGGCATATTACGGGAGATTATTTCTTGTTGTTGATGTATGATCGTCCCTTGACTGAAACTGGTTTCACAGCTAATCAGTTAGCGATATATAAAGGAGAAACCGGAAAACTTACTTATGTAACCGGCTTGCCTTCTGCCGATTTGATCTCTGGCTTTGGTAATACTCCGTATGTGGAGAATGGATATGCCTATATGGCTGTAACTACAACAGAAGGATATCCGTCTATTTATAAAATAGATCCGGTTGGTGCGGTAGCGACAAAGGGTGTTTCTATAGAAGCGACACAAATCAGTGGCGTCGGTAAACTGCAACCTCAGAACTGAGTATTGTAATAATATAGTGGGAGTCTGCGGGCAGTATGTGCTTATGCAGACTCTTTTTATGAATTGTATTGAAGATTTTATGAAGAAAATATTTCGCCAAATACATCTTTGGCTTTCTGTTCCTTTCGGGTTAATCATTACCTTGATTTGCTTCTCGGGAGCTATGCTGGTTTTTGAAAATGAAGTGATGGAACTGGCTAGGCATGAACTCTATTATGTAAAAAAGGTAGAGACAGTTCCACTTCCTGCTGATCGATTATTAGAAGAGGTAGAACTCACGTTACCCGACAGTGTGTTTGTGATAGGAATCAGTGTTTTTTCTGACCCGGAACGCGCTTGGCAGGTGAATCTGTCCAAGCCTCGTCGTGCTTCTATGTATGTGGATCAATATACTGGTGAGATTAAAGGTAAATATGAACGTCCTGCATTTTTTGTGACTATGTTCAGGCTGCATCGCTGGCTGTTGGACAGTATGAAAGCGGATGGCGGAGTCTTTTGGGGAAAAATGATTGTAGGTGTCAGCACCCTGTTGTTTGTCGTGGTTTTGATATCGGGTATCGTTATCTGGTGGCCTCGTACACGAAAAGCCTTGAAAAATAGTTTAAGAATATCTGTCGGCAGGGGCTTTAGAAGATTTTGGTATGACCTGCATGTTGCAGGTGGAATGTATGCGCTGTTTTTTTTATTGGCTATGGCCCTTACCGGGTTAACATGGTCTTTTGGATGGTATCGGACAGGTTTCTATAAAGTGTTTGGCGTGGAAGTACAACAGGGAGGTACACATAGTGGGGTGACTCTGCGTGGTGGTAGAGGTAGTGATCAACCTGGAAAGAATGTTTCTCATTCTTCGTCCTATGTTTGTTGGCAACAAGTTTATGAACAATTAGCCCTAAATAATCCCGGTTACAAACAGATAACCTTATCAGATGGGGTAGCAAATGTTTCTTTCAATACCTTTGGTAATCAACGTGCTTCCGACCGTTATAAATTCAATCCTCATAGTGGTGAGATTGATGAGGTAGTTTTATATAAAGATGCTGAGAAGGCTGGAAAGATTCGCGGATGGATCTATTCTGTACATGTTGGTAGTTGGGGCGGTATGCTTACTCGTTTACTGACGTTTATAGCAGCTTTGATAGGAGCCACCTTGCCATTAATAGGATACTATTTATGGATAAAACGTATTTGGAGAAAGAAATCAAGAGTAAATTGAATCTCTTTGTCATAAGATTAGGGGGCGAAAAGAGTTTTATCAGTTTTATCATATGACCTGTTGTCGTGAATGACAGGTCATATGATATTGTTACAGGATTTTTTAGAACCACTTTATCTTCCTGAAAATAACAAAGGCCAACGCAGACAATGTGATGGACGCCAAAATAATAAAACTAAAAGCATGTGGTAATGCATCTACATGTACATCTACGTTCATTCCATAGAAACTAGCTATTAATGTGGGTACCATCAGAATGATGGAAATACTGGTCATGCGTTTCATGATGGTGTTCACATTATTGGATATGATGGAAGCAAATGCGTCCATGGTTCCGGTTAAGATATCACTGTAGATATTTACCGTGTTATATGCTTGTTTTAATTCAATGACTACATCTTCTACCAAATCGCGGTTTTGATAATCTTTTTCCTGGAAGATACTTTGCAATTTACCTACCATCACCTCATTTCCACGAATGGACGTATTGAAATAAACCAATGTTTTTTGTAGTTTCATCAATCTTAGCAGGTCCTCATTACGTATGCTCCTTTCCAATTCTTTTTCTGCGGCAGCTACATCATTGTTTATTTGTTTCAGATATTTCAAGAACCATACGGCAGATGAGTAAATTAACCGTAAAATCAGTTCAAATTTATTAGGCACAATGATTCCTTTACGTCGGGTGTGGTCAATGAAATCAGGAATCATTTCAGTGGAGTGATAACACACGGTAACAATGATTTCATTATTTGTAATGATACCGATAGGGATAGTGATATAAGGGATGCTTCCCTGTTGTTGCAGGGGGATTCGGATAATGGTCAGTAGCCAGTTGTCTTCCGTATCCGTTCGTGGACGTTCATCCATATCGGCGATGTCCTCTAAAAAAGCTTCGGGGACTTTTAATTCTTTAGTCAGAAACTCAAAATCACTTTGGTCGGGGCATTCTACATTCACCCAGCAGTTTGGCATCCATTGTGGCTTTTCTACAAAGCCATTTTCACAATAAAGATATTTTCTCATCTTATTGCCTCCTTTCGTTCATTTATATCCGTTCAGAGGCATTCAGAGTAGTGATTGCCCTGTCGGATCAGTTAATACTATTGCACGTTCGTGGTATTGAATCGTCCATTTTTATTGATTGTTTTTTGTTTAAAGCGGTACAAAAGTACATAAAACCTTTAAAGGACAGACAGAAGACAGGAGGCTTTTATATTTTTTTTAAGAATGTCATCGGAAAGCAATATCCAAAAAAAATAGCGCCTTTTCTCAAAGACGCTATCCGATTACATAAATGTACAAAAGATCCAATTATTTGATTCGTTTGTAACCATATACGGCCAAATTACCCAGTTCCTCTTCAATACGGAGTAACTGGTTGTATTTTGCCATGCGGTCGCTCCGGCTCAATGAGCCTGTTTTGATTTGTCCACTATTGGTAGCTACGGCAATGTCTGCAATGGTTGCGTCTTCCGTTTCTCCTGAGCGGTGGGAAGTAACAGTGGTATATCCATGACGATGAGCCATTTCAATAGCATCCAGTGTTTCACTTAAAGAACCTATTTGATTGACTTTGATCAGGATAGAGTTGGCGCATCCTTGTGCAATACCTTTTGAAAGGAATTCTACATTGGTTACGAACAAGTCATCACCTACCAGTTGGCAACGGTTGCCTATACGTTCGGTCAGCTTCTTCCACCCTTCCCAGTCATTTTCACTCATACCGTCCTCAATAGAATCGATAGGATACTTATTAATCAATTCTTCCAGATAATTAATTTGCTCGTCAGTCGTACGTTTTTTGCCTGTTTCTCCTTCAAAAATCGTATAGTCATAAACGCCATTCTTATAGAATTCAGAAGAAGCACAGTCCATACCAATCATGACATCTTTACCCGGTTCATAACCTGCATTCTTGATGGCTGCCAGAATAGACTCAATGGCATCCTCGGTTCCGTTCAAGGCAGGAGCAAAGCCACCTTCATCGCCTACGGCAGTGCTCAGACCGCGGTCATGCAATACTTTTTTCAGCGCATGGAATACTTCGGCTCCCATGCGTAAACCTTCGTGGAAAGATGGAGCACCTACAGGACGAATCATAAATTCTTGAAAAGCAATGGGAGCATCACTATGTGAACCGCCATTGATGATATTCATCATTGGAACCGGCATTACGTATGTATTCGTCCCACCTATGTATCTATATAAAGGTATATCCAGATAATTTGCGGCTGCTTTTGCTACTGCTAGCGATACGCCTAAAATGGCATTGGCTCCGAGTTTGGATTTAGTGGGAGTACCATCTAATGCTAACATCTTTTTATCAATGGCACGTTGTTCCAGTGCTGAGCAACCAATTAGCGCCGGGGCAATGATTGTGTTTACATTGGCTACAGCTTTTAAGGTTCCTTTTCCATTATAGCGAGTTTTGTCACCATCGCGTAGTTCTAATGCTTCGTGTTCTCCGGTTGATGCTCCTGACGGAACCGATGCACGACCTGTGATTCCTGATTCTAATGTAACATCGACTTCTACTGTGGGATTACCACGTGAGTCTAATATCTCGCGGGCTATAATTTTTTCTATTTTCATACTACATGTACTTTTAAATAATTATTCTAATATAAACTATTGTTGTTAAAATATTTAGCATCCTTTTAACTCCATGCAAAATTCGATTAAAAAAATCGTTTATCCAATACCTATTTATGGTGAATCTTGTTCTATACAATCCTAATAATTAGGTATTGTGGAAGGTGCTGAAGTCGGTTACCTTTGCAAATGTAATAATTACAATTTAAAAATCAGTTTTAATTTAAAAATAAAAAGAGTATGGAACCAATTATTAATTCACAAGTTCCTGAATTTAAAGTTCAGGCATTCCATAATGGAGAGTTTAAAACCGTAACTAATAAAGATATTGAAGGTAAATGGGCTATTTTCTTCTTCTATCCTGCTGACTTTACGTTTGTATGCCCTACCGAACTTGTAGATATTGCTGAAAAGTATAATCAGTTCAAAGCAATGGGAGTGGAAGTATATTCTGTAAGCACCGATTCACATTTCGTTCATAAAGCATGGCATGATGCGTCTGAAAGCATCCGCAAAATCACTTATCCGATGTTGGCAGATCCTACAGGTGCTTTGTCGCGTGCATTTGGTGTGATGATTGAAGAAGACGGTATGGCTTATCGTGGTACTTTTGTAGTGAATCCCGAAGGCAAGATCAAATTAGCTGAAATTCAGGACAACAGTATCGGGCGTAATGCTGATGAACTTCTTCGTAAGGTAGAAGCTGCCCAGTTTGTAGCCACTCATGATGGTGAGGTTTGTCCTGCTAAATGGAAGAAAGGTGCTGAGACCTTGAAACCGAGTATTGATTTGGTAGGTAAAATTTAAAGTATAGAACTCATGTTAGATAGTGCGATAAAAGATCAGTTAAAAGGTCTTTTTGCCCAATTGGAAGCGCACTATACTTTTGACATCTTCGTCCACCCTCAGCACGAAAGTCGTGCCGAGTTGGTGGACTTGTTGGAAGAAGTGGCTTCCTGTTCGGATAAACTTTCCTGTCGGTTGCAGGATAGTGAAGGGCTGAAGTTTATCCTTTTAAAAGAGGGAGAGGATACGGGAATCATATTCCGTGCCGTACCTGGTGGCCATGAATTTACTTCTTTGTTAATGGCTGTTCTGAATGCTGACGGCAAAGGAAAGAATTTTCCGGACGAGTTTATTACCAGACGTATCAAGGCGTTACGGGGACCGATTAGTTTGACCACCTATTTGTCTCTGACCTGTACCAATTGTCCCGATGTGGTTCAAGCTTTGAATATGATGGTACTTCTGAATGGTCAGATACGCCATGAGGCAGTAGATGGATCTATAAATGAAGAAGAAGTGGAACGGATGAAAGTACAGGCTGTTCCTACTGTATTTGCTGATGGTGAACAGATTCATGTGGGGCGTAGCAGTATGGGGGATCTGTTGGAGAAGCTGGAAGCCCGTTACGGTTCGGTGGAATTGGAAGCTGTTGAGACAAAAGAATATGATGTACTAGTAGCCGGTGCTGGTCCTGCTGGTGCGACAGCTGCTATCTACTCAGCTCGTAAAGGGTTGAAAGTAGCAATAATAGCCGAGCGTATTGGTGGACAAGTCAATGAGACAATGGGGATTGAGAACTTGATATCTGTGCCTCAGACTACCGGTAAACAGTTGGCTCAGGATCTGAAAAAACATTTGGCGGAATATCATATTGATATTTTAGAAAATCGCCGGATAGAGAAAGTGGAAGTGACAGAGGGCATGAAAGTGTTGTCTGTGAAAGGTGGAGAAACGTACAAGGCTCCCGTATTGATCATTGCTACCGGGGCGAATTGGAGAAAATTGAATGTTCCCGGTGAAGAAAAATACATCGGTCATGGAGTTGCTTTCTGTCCTCATTGTGACGGACCATTTTATAAAGATAAGGAAGTAGCAGTCATAGGTGGTGGAAACTCTGGGGTTGAAGCTGCTATTGATTTGGCGGGAATCTGTTCCAAAGTGACTGTATTCGAGTTCATGGATACTTTGAAAGCGGATACTGTTTTGCAGGAGAAAGCTAAAAGCCTGCCCAATGTGGATATTATTACTAATACTCAAACGGTAGAGGTGTTAGGAAACGGTGATAAAGTGGTGGGGCTTATAAAGAAAGACCGTTCATCCGAAAAAGAAGAGATATTTGCCTTGGATGGTATTTTTGTCCAAATTGGTTTGACTGCCAATAGCGCTTTGTTTAAAGAATTGCTGGAAACGAACCGCATGGGTGAAATTCTGACTGATAAAAATGGACGGACCTCTGTAAAAGGTATCTATGCTGCCGGAGATGTAACGGATGTTTCTTATAAACAGATAGTTATAGCAATGGGGGAAGGCGCCAAGGCTGCTTTAGTTGCATTCGAAGACCGGATGCGCGGAACGATTTATTAGTGATAAGTGGTTGGTGGTGAATAGTGGGTACATATCGCAATATTTACCACTAATCTTATCACTAAAAAATGCACTCTTTGTATGTATATTGGTGAGAATATGCTTTCTTTGTAGGTGAATCACCGTTTACAGCATTGATATGGCAGAATCGAGACGTACTTCATTGAAAGATTTGGCACAGATATTAGGTGTATCCATACCTACAGTATCCCGTGCCTTGAAAAATAGTCCCGAAATCAGTCGGGAACTTTGTATTAAAGCTCAAAAATTGGCAAAAGAGATGAATTATCACCCCAATCCTTTTGCTATGAGTCTCCGGAAAAATACTCCCCGTACCATTGGAGTAATTGTACCTGATATTGTTACTCATTTCTTTGCGTCTATTTTAAGTGGTATAGAAGATACCGCTATAGCAAACGGCTATTTTGTTATTATCACGACTTCCCATGAGTCATACGACCATGAGAAAAGAAATATTGAGAATTTGGTCAATATGCATGTGGAAGGTATTATAGGTTGTTTATCTCAAGAAACAACAGATTATGCCCATTGGTTGAGTTTGGATAATATGAATATGCCGCTTGTTCTATTTGATCGTGTTTGCATGCCTGACCGTTTTTCTACGGTAGTGGCTGATGGAGTATATTCCGCTCAGATGGCGACACAGCACTTGTTGGATCATGGAAGCAAACGGATTGCTTTTATCGGTGGTGCAAACCATCTGGATATAGTAAGAAAGAGAAAACATGGTTACCTTGAAGCGTTAAGGGAAAATAAGATACCTATTGAGAAAGATTTGGTTGTGTGTCGGAAAATTGATTTTGAAGAAGGGAAAATAGCTACAGAAATTTTATTATCGCTTCCGGAGCCTCCCGATGCAATTCTTGCCATGAATGATACATTGGCATTTGCCGCTATGGAAGTGATTAGAAATCATAATCTTCGTATTCCTCAGGATATAGCGCTTATTGGGTATACAGATGAGCAACATGCCAATTATGTAGTGCCTCGCCTTTCGGCCGTTTCGCATCAGACTTATAAGATGGGGGAAGCCGCATGTCAGATGTTGATTGATAAGATTAAGGGAGATAAAAAAATCAGGCAAATCATTGTTCCTACTTGTTTGCAGGTGAGGGAAAGCAGTATAAAAAGGAAGGATTGAGAACCGAAATGTATTTTAAGAAGAGAATAAGGCTGAACTCTTCACAAAGAGCCAACCTTATTTCTTTATATATTGGAGTATTATTGAGTGACCAACGTAATAATGGAACGTGCCGGGATCACAACTTTTTCATGGTTTTTGATGCTTCCTACCGGTAGAAGATTCTCTCCATCTTTATCCGAAGTACGATAGATTGTCCAGTTTTTTATAATTCCGTTATGCTGATAGAAAGTAAACTCTTTATCTTCCGCTGCATAATTAATCATAACGAAAACCTCCTTTCCGTCTGTATTTTGGTATGCTGAACACATTAGTCCGGTTACATCCGTATCGCCTTCAGGAATGATTTTCCCTTGGTTGTCTTTGGCTATAATTGCTTTCCGAACAGCTCCCGGGCGTATAAATCTACTGTAGTTTCCCAAAGCCCACATTAATTTGGAGTCTTTCACCTCACCATTCAGAAAAGTCGGATCACTATACTCACGGATTAATCCGTCTTTATAATCTCCACCGATAGATCGCCACCATTGCCAACTGCGAGCACCTGCATATACAATGTCATGATGAATGATCCGTGCTACATATAATGCTGTCTTCATGGTGAAGTCATATCCTCCGCCTCCGCCGATTTCTTCGTCATTGCCCATGATACAGGTTTCTGTCTGCCAGAAATCCACCTTATACTTGTCTAAAGTATCTTTTAATTGACAACGGATATCGTGTAAATTATTCAGAGGAGTATTAGTCCAATAACTATGCCCTACCATCAGCCGGGGAACATTGGGAGTATCACCCAGATAGGTGGCTGTACTGTCCGGATTAAAGAAAGACTGGATTTGATACCCCCGTTCCCAATTAGTCATGTGGGTATCGAACATACAACGATAGTCAGAGGACTCATTGACTAGAATCTGTGTGTCAATTTGGTTATTTACGAACTCTTTACTGATGAGGCGTATGGCACGGGCTATTTCGCGGTTGGTAGCCGGTGTACCTTCTTGTTTGGGGCCAATCCAGTTCCAATGCCCATCGGGTTCATTGAATGGACAGAGGTAATTGAACTTGATTCCATCGTGTTTCTCCACCCCTTTTATGACATTGGCAAGAAAATGGGCAAAATTCTTATAATGCTCTTCCTTTAAGTTTAAGGTTCCTCCACGGCCTGTGTTGGTGGCAAGACCGTTTTGTGTGAAATATACGGGAGGTGAATTAAGAAATGCCAAAAATTTGTTTACACCCCGTTCTTTTGCCAGACGCAGGAAGTTGCGCTGCCCTTGTTGTTTATTCCAATTATAGTTACCATCTGCCTGAAGGAAACATTCGGCACGCATCCAGGGAGAGGCTATCTGGCTGACTTCTCCTTGTTCCGCGCTTCCGGCTCCTACATTGAAACGCCATAAAGACAGACCGATTCCTTTAGGTTGTCCGTTTTCATGGTTTTCCGTACTGAACAGCCAGTCGGCTACTTGGTTTTGTTTTTCTTGTGGCCATAAGCCTATAAATTGCATGCTCCAACAGTCTGATGCTCCGAAATAGTCCATGGTTTGACAGGGTTGGTCTGTTTCTATTTCAAAGTGAATGGCAGGATGCTGAGCAAACAGGTTTGCTGTTGCAAATAAAGAGAATAATAATGCTTTGTATTTCATAAAGTTGAGGGATTATTTCAGATTATAAATGACAGTTGTAACACTTTCCGAAGGCACAATTACTTGTTGGTCTGCCGTGACGTGTACCTCTTGCAAATTTTTGTTATTTGTTGTTATATAAGTAGTGATGGAGCTTATTTCACTTACCCATTCTTTATGAATTTCGTTTAGCCGGACTCCTTTTTCTGATAGATTGGTATAAACAGCAACAATTTTATCTTTTTTCGGTGAAATCCATGCTGACCCGAAGAAACTGGATGATTCATTCATGTTAAGCATGATACGGCGATAACCCGGTCGGATGAATAGGCTGTAGTTACCTAATACCCAAAGTGTGGGAGTAGCTTTATAAGTGCCTTCTTTCTCTATATCCCCATAAACTCCATCGGAGGGTTCCAGTGAAATCAGTAAGAAGCGGTTTTTGTGTCCCCAGCGGGGGATATCCATTGAGGTCCAGTAGCTCCAGGAGGAAACTCCTGCTATAGTTAGGTCATTGTGTATTACTTTTGACATATAAAGTGCAATGTCCATTTCGGTTGCTTGGTCATAGCCTATAAACTCGGAAGAGCTGTATCCGTCGCCTAACATACTCCACTCACTTTGCCATATTTCTACATCATATTGTTGGGCTGCTTGGGCCAGTTGTTTCCGGACATTACGCATACCATCCCATGTGCCATCTGTCCAGTAGCTGTGGCCGCAGATAAGTTTCTTTACATGAGTCAGGTTGCCTATATAGGTGGAAGTTCCAGGTGTGAAAAATGCTGAAAGTACGTTACTGTGGGCGGCATCATTCTTAAATTTGTAGAGATATTCATAATCTCCAGATTCCCCTGGAAGAATATCAATAGAAAGACCGGCAGAAGTGATGGCGGTATCCAATTCACGTATAAGTCTGGCTACTTCATCATTAGTCCATCCGCTGCCTTCCTGGCCGCTGTCCCATTTATATTGGGGTTCGTTAACTGGTGAGATATGTGTCACTGGATATCCTTCGTTTACATAGTATTTTGCTACATCTGACATGTATCTGGCAAAGTCCGTATAACGTTCATCCTTCAAATTAGAAATTCCTCCGCTATTGGAGAATCCTTTTCCGTTGGAGGTATATTGTACAGGAGGGGTATTGCTGAAAAGTACTATACTCTGACAACCAAACTCTTTGGCACGCTGCAAGAAGTAGCGCTGCCCTTTACAGCGTGTCCAGTCTAATGTTAAGTCATCAGTCAGATAAGATTCTGCTCTGCGTGATTTGTCTTCTATTCCACTTGCTTCACCTTGTTCTGCACTGCCACCACCTAGATTCATACGCCACATGGAGAGTCCTATACCTTTAGGTTGTCCTGATTGTATTTCAGAAGAGAATAGCAGTTCACTGATTTTGTCACGATTCGTTATCCAGCTTTTTCCTACGAAGGCAGGTGCCCAACAATCTGATGCGCCAAATCCTGTCAGAGTCTGAAAAGATTGTCCGGCATCTATGGTTACTGTTTTTTCTACGTTTATGCTGTTGTCCGGTTGCCCCGATGTATCCGGTGTTTGGGGAGAATCGTCACTGCAGGCTACAGTAGAAAAGAACAGTGGAAGAGTAAAAATATATTTTAGTTTCATTATTTTAGATGGATTAAAAAATAGTCGCGGATAATCCTAGCAAACTATCCGCGACAGAATATAAAGACCTATTGAATGTTTAATTCCTGTAACAATCTGTTCTTTTTGGAAAATGATTAATTCCAGCCCGGATTTTGGGTGATAGAACCATTAGACATTGTAATCTCATATAAAGGTATCGGGAATACCATATCCCGGTTTTCGTTGAAGCTGATTCCTTTATCACTTGCCTCACCTTGATTTTCCCATTCGTAAATGTCGCGGGTAGTGGGATCTGTATTGTATTTTACAAATGTACCGTTTGCTCCCATCAGGTTACAAATCATTTTCTTGCCATTGTCATCTGTCCAACGGCGGATATCATAGATTCTGTTTTGTTCCCATGCCAGTTCCAAACGACGTTCTAGCCGGATAGCTTTGCGAAGCTCGTTCCCATTGGATGTGACAGCAGGTAATTTTACACGATTCCGTACCTCATTAAGGTAGGTACGTGCTGTACCATCTTCGCCCAATTCGTTGCAGGCTTCAGCATACATCAACAATACATCTGCATAGCGTAAGATACGATGATCTAATGGAATTTTGTCGATATTGTATACTTCCGGACGTTTTTCAATAGGTACAAAATACTTCCGGACAATACGTGCTGATTTATGTTGTGACGGATCTATAATATAACATTCGGGATCCCAACCGTACTTTTCGATATAATCTTTATAATTGGCGATTTTTGTGTTGTTTTCAACGAACTTGTCGAAGTTATTCTCTCCGGCAATTTCTGTACAACCCGTTTTAATGATGGTCCAACGTAAACGTTCTGTATCTCCTGCATCGATGTAGGCTTGTTCAAGGTTGGCGGTTGGCTGTCCCCAAGACCATCCGTCGCCGGGGCCACTACGGGCACCGGTAATAACAGTCAAAGAACCACCCAATGCATAAGTTCCATCATACATATATTGTACTTCAAACAGACTTTCTTCGCTATTGTTATGGTCAACATCCCATACATCACCGAAGTTGTCGAGTAATTTATATTCACCTTCGTCGATGACTGTTTTCAATACATCATGTGCCTCTTGCCATTTGCTTTGGTAGAGGTAAACCTTTCCCAATAGGCCTAATGCAGCTCCACGGGTAGCGCGTCCCATATCTGTAGCAGCATATTGACTACGTTGTGGCAACACATCAGCAGCGGCTTTTAAATCATCTTCAATGAACTTATATACATCTTCGGCCGAAGCGCGGGTAATACCTTGTATTTCTTCGGGCAACAGGAAGCCTGTAATGAGAGGCACACCACCAAAATTCTTCACAAGTTCAAAATAGAAGTATCCACGGAGAAAACGTGCTTCGGCTACAAGCCGGTTCTTCATTTCTTCATCTGAGAAATCAGCTTGTGAAATGCGTTCCACTGCGATATTGCAACGTAGAATGCCTTTGTATCGATACTGCCAAAAGTTGGAGATGGCACCATTGCTTTGTCCGGTACCTTGATAGTGGGCCAAAGAAATATAGTCACTTTGACTTTGGCTGGTATTGCCCATCCAACCGTCATCACTACACATCTCGGAAAGCAACCATACTGTGTTGATATTCCACCATCCGCCAAAAGTAATGGCCTGGTAACAACCAGTAATAAATGCTTCGGCTTCTTCTGCACTTTGGAAATAAGTATCCAAATTTTGTTGCCCGCGCACTTCCTCTGTTAGGAAATCCTCACAAGAAGTGAATGTCAGCGAGGCAATCATTGTTAATATTGTTAATATCTTTTTCATGGTTTATACCTTGAGGGTTAAAATTTTAAATCAATTCCAAATAAGAAAGTACGTGGGTTAGGATAAGCGATGCCGTCAATACCGGTTTCAATTACACTGCCATCTTTACCAATCTGTGGACGTTCAGGATCCATACCTGAGTAGCTGGTGATAGTGAAAGGATTTTGAGCCGACAATGAGAGACGCAATTCGGTTCCGTTCAACCACTTCTTGGGGAGTGTGTAACCCACTTGTAATAGTTTGCAACGCATATAAGAGCCGTCTTCTACAAAGAAACTTGAAACGCGTGTGTAATTCTGATTCAAATCATTGTAGGACAGACGAGGAATATCGTTGCTGGTTCCTTCGCCATGCCATGCTTTCTGCAATGTACCTGCCCAAACGTTTTGCCCACTTACGCCGGAGTATAAACCTTTGGTCTTATTGAAAATATCATTACCGAATGTACCATAGAAGTTGGCTGTGAAATCGATGTTTTTATAGCTGAAACCCAAGTTCAAACCTACCATCAAATCGGGATATGGGTTACCGATCCATGTTTTATCATTTTCATCTAGAACTCCGTCATGATTCAAATCCTTAAAGCGAATGTCACCGGGTTGGGCATTGGATTGTACCAGCTTGCCATTTTCGTTGGTGTGAGCATAAACTTCATCCCAATTTTGGAAAATACCATCGGCTACGTAGCCGTAGAAGCGTGAAATCAAGCCACCGTCTTCATTACGGATAATTTGGTCGCTGTTGAAACCTCCAGTTTGGATAGGACCGTCACCGGAGAATTTAACAGCTTTATTTTTCACTGCGGAAAGGTTCAATCCCACATTATATCGGAAGTTTGCTACTTTGTCGTGCCAGTTCAGACTTAATTCCCAGCCGCTAGCTTTCATACTACCTATATTCATCCATACTGTACTGTTCCAGTCGGGGTATCCGATGGCGAAGATATTTTGTTTCTGATAGAGCATATCAGAAGATTTCTTTTGGAAATACTCAAAGGTTATGTCTAGACGGGAGTCAAGGAAGGACATATCCACACCTACGTTCCAGTCTTCTACTGTTTCCCATTTTAGCAAATTATTGCCAACGCCTGATACCATAGTACCTGAAACACGTCCTGGAGCTGTACCGAATACATAATCAGATTGTCCTAACAAAGTCAGCGTAGCATCATTATCTATGTTTTGATTACCTACACGTCCCCAACCTCCGCGTAATTTCAAGTTACTGAAAATCTTCTGGTCTTGCATGAAACTTTCACTGATGATACGCCATGAAGCAGAAACAGAAGGGAAGATGGCATATTTGTTTCCTTTGGGGAAACGAGAAGAACCATCTGCACGAATAGAAGCTGTTAGATAGTAACGATTGTCATAGTTATACATCACGCGTCCTAAATAAGATACTAATGTGCTGTAAGCAGTTTTACCTTCTGACTTTTGGTTTTGTGTACCGGCATTTACTTCCTGCATTTGATCCATATTATTAGGAACATCGTCACGTGAGGCTTTTGATTGGAATTCAGCAAAGCGTTCAGCTGTAAAGCCACCCATTACATTAATATTATGCTTTTCTGCAAAAGTCGTGATGTAAGTAGCAGTATTAGTCCAGTTCCAATCAAGCCATTCCTGCATTTCACGGGAAACATTACTTAATGTAGATTGTTCCAAAGCATCAATATAGAATTCAGGAGTGAATTTGTCTGTACGGCGGAAGTGTGCATTAGCGCCGAACTGCGTGCGCAGGGTCAGTTTTTGAATAGGGTTTATCTGTAAATAAGTATTTACAATTGTACCCATTTCACGGGAGTGGGAATTTTGGCGAGCCAATGAACCGGCAGGGTTCCACTCCTGGTTGTTGTAAGAACGCTGATAGTTATTGAATTCGTTATCCACCCATTGATCTTCCGGCTTGAATATAGGAGTTGTGGGGTCCATAGACATGGCAGCTGAAAAAAGATCGGGGGTATCATCCCATGATTCTACACGTGGGGCAATGTCGAAACCCATTTTTACATATTTATTAAATGTATATTCTGTATTAAGGCGTGCGTTGATTTTGTCCCAATAACCATAGTCATATTGTGAATTGTTACGGTAGTAACCCATACTCAGGTTATAAACCAGTTTGTCTGAACCACCGGAGATATTGAGTGAGTAATTTTGCACTAAAGCAGTTTTGTTGATTACTTCGTCCCACCAGTCTGTTCCTCCGGGATTGGTAGTAGCGCCTGTATCATTCCAAATAGAAGTTCCTCCGTCATTTGTGTATCGGGTATTGAATACTTCTTTATATTCGGCGGCATTAGCCATTTTGGGTTTTGACAATGTTTGGAAACCTGCAGATGCATTAAAACTGATATTTGTTTTTCCTGCCATTCCTTTTTTGGTTGTGATTAGAATGACACCGTTAGAAGCACGTGTTCCGTAAATGGCAGCAGCCGAAGCGTCTTTTAAAACTTCCATAGATTCAATGTCATTACTGTTTAGGAAGTTGATGTTTGTACCTACCGGCATGCCATCTACTACATACAAAGGATCGGTTCCGTTTACTGTTGTTACACCACGGATTAGAACTTTTGGTTGTGCGCCCGGACCACCACCACTGGTTACTTGAACACCGTTGATTTTACCTTGCAAGGCGTCCATTGCATTACCGGTTACAGTTTCGGTAATTTCTTTTCCTTTTACGGTAGATATAGAACTGGTCAGGTCACTTTTTTTCACGGCTCCATAACCAATAACCACTACTTCGTCCAGTAATTCACTGGCATCTTTCAGCACTACATTGATAACGGTTTGTCCGTTTACCTTTATTTCTTGAGTCTCATATCCTATGCTGGAGAACACAAGTACGGCATCCTTGGCAACATCGTTTAGTGAATAATCACCATCAATACTTGTAATAGTACCTGTACCTGTACCTTTTACTTGCACTGTTGCACCAATCATCGGTTCTTTATCTGAAGCCGAGGTTACTACACCTTTTACAGTGATGGTCTGCGCATAGCTACATAGACTTGTCAGCGCAAGACACAATAATAATATTTGCTTTTTCATATCTTAAATCTAATGTTACTTGTTAATTGGCCGGAATGAGTTTAGCTCTTTCCAAATGAGCGTCGAATATAAGTTTATAATTCCCTGTGACGTTCACTGTTGGTTTTGCCCAATTGTCACCTACATGATCGGGTTTGGTCCATGCCGGATTGGTATATTTGGCTTCTTTACCATAATACCCGAAGATCTCCGGTTCGTCTGAGTTGTCTACACGCCACGTGCAATAATTCCACCATCCGTCGGAGTGCCAGTTATGAATAACGAAATTCATTTTAGTACCTGCCTCCAGGAATAGGGGGGTATCCAAATAGAACAGGTGAGGATTGGTCTTATCTTGAGTGAAACGCAGGACTTCAGTTGGGCTACTGGTCATATATCCGAAATAGAATTCCTGTAACCACGAACCACCGTCACCCCATGTGTCAAGGCTGATAGAACCGTATGTGTGAGGTATGGGGTCTACAGCATCGGCAATTGAGTAAGTTTTCAGATTGTATGTACTGTTCTTCACATCAATATTAATTTCATAGTAAACATTGGCTTGGTCAAGTACGATTGGCATTGCTGTTTCGGGATCGTCTGTCAGTTTGGTGTTATCCTCTGGATCAAGCCCGAAACAAATAGGAGTGAAGTCACTCTTTTGTGGTAAGAAGAATATTTTAGTTCCGGCTTTTTGACAGTAATAATTTGCTTTATACTGATATTCACCTGTATGTTCAATTACCATCGGTACCCCGAATATATCACTATTCAGTTCTTCGGCAGTTGCCACATCTGCCAGATACATTTTGGGAAAATCCGGCATTTCTGAGATATTCAATACACTGGTGGTAGTGGTTGAGTTTTCTTTCTTGTCAAAAGCGGTAATTGTCACATTATAACTTTTCGGTTCATTGGGGAATACTATTATTTCGGCAAAGTTCAATGAACTTTTTCCATCAGCATCTACACGGCGGTTGTCAAACCCGTCTATACCTGGAATATTAATTGTGACATAATCCAATGCACGATCATCTGTAGCCGTGAACCGAAGATTGAATTTCGTTTCATTTTTCATTAATACTGTAACAGTGGCATCCGGGGCAGCAGAAAATACCGGAGCTGCAAAATCTCCGTCCATTGTGATTAATACATCTTGAGATATACTGCGTCCTCCTACATCGGTTACAGTAACTTTGACTGTGAAACGTTCGCCGATTTCATTTCGGTTTATGTCAAAGTAATAACTTAAATCATAACTCTCTTGCGAAGCACCATAGATTTCGATTAAATCAATTGTCTTGTTCAAATGCAGGTCGGCACATTGTAGGCTGATAGAAGCAATACCGTCTTTGTCTTCTAATGTCCCTTCAATAGTAAATCGATGTCCCGCTCCGGACTCGATGTGGTCTGTTGCTAATGTCATTGTTGGATTTTGCCCGTCTACATCGGGGTAGTCGTTATCATCACTACATCCCGTACATAGGTTTGCAGTTACAAGAAAAGCCCATAACATGGCACCATACAAATGTTTCTTTTTCATATTTTATTAGTATTTGAAGATTAAACATCTACTCTAATAGAGGACGAATTAAATTCGTTAGTGGTGCAAATGTACGTGAAGAAGAATTAAAATCCTGATATAAATCTTGCAGAAAAGGGAGGTAAATCTTGCAATGCATGATTTATGTATCTAAAATACAGACTTTATTTGTATTTTTGAACCATATTATTTAACAATGTGTACACTGATGCTATGAGAAAGATATTCGTACTTTGGCTCTTGCTGCTGTCGGTTGTTTCATTGGCACAACCTTATTCTGTTAAGCAGCTTGGTATAGAGAAGGGATTATCCAATAATTATGTGGTGAGCATTGCTCAAGACAAACAGGGCTTTCTGTGGTTTGCCACGGAGGAAGGGTTGAACAAATTCGATGGTACCCGTTTCATTACTTATTTGAAGAATGAAGATTTGACAAGGCAGGGTATAACAGGCAATGAACTGAATTGTTTGTTGGATGATCCTCAGGATTCTATCCTTTGGATAGGCACGCAAAGGGCCGGTCTGAATGCGTATGACTATGTAAATAACACTTTTCTTTGCTATAGGCATGATGGCGAGAACCCCGAAAGTCTGATAACGGATGATGTTACTAAGATTGTGGCAGCTACAGATGGTAATCTTTGGATTACGACATATTGGCGGGGAGTAGATTATTTCGATAAAAAGGCTGGAAAATTCATTCATTACAATACTCAAACAGTTCCGGGATTGGCTAGCGATAATATTTGGTCGGTTGTTGATGGAGGAGATGGAAAGTTGTATATGGGGCATGTGCATCATGGATTCAGTGTGTTGTCTCTTAAAGATAAAAAAGTAAAGAACTTTATGCATGACCCTGAAGATCCGGTCAGTTTGCCAGGTAATGGGGTAACTTGCATTTATAAGGACTTAAGCGGTAATATTTGGCTGGGAACAGACCGGGGGCTGGCACTGTTCAATCCGGAAGCCGAAAATTTTATCCATTTTCATCATAGTGAGGACGGGGTTCCTCATACCGTATTTGATATCAGACAATTTGATGGGAATAAACTTTGGATTGCCATGGAATTTGGAGGAATAGCCATTTTGGATTTAACGCAACGTATGTTTCTTTCTCCTGACCAAGTGCGTTTTCAATATATAAAGGAAGGGGATGATGAATACAGTCTCTCTAATTCTACTGTACGTTGTTTGTTTCAGGACTCCTTTAAAAATGTATGGGCTGGTATGTGGGGAGGTGGAATTAATTTTCTTAGCCATGAATCTTCCTATTTTAATGTTTATAGTTATTCTCCTATCCAGCATTCGGGTAGTAGCCTGAATAATAAGACAGCAAGTAGTGTATGCGTAGCAAGGGATGGAAAGTTATGGATCGGAACCGATGGGGGAGGCATCAATGTATTTGATAAAGGCAAGCGGGTGGCGGTTTATAAAGAAGAAACCGGTGATTTGACTGATAATTCCATACAGGCTGCACTTTGTGATTCGGAAGGAAACCTTTGGTTTGGATCGTTTATGGGAGGAGTGGATTTTTATGATGTGAAAAAGAAAAGTTTTCACCAGATTTTTCCTAAAGATAAAACAGGGGAAGATGTGCGTGCACTGTATGAAGATGCAGAATATGTATGGATAGGAACTAGTAATGGCATCTATAAGGTACGCTTGCATGATAAAGGCATTGCAGATCATTATACAGTAGAGAATAATCTGGTGAGATGTATCTCGAAAGATAATCTTAATCGTTTATGGATTGGTACTTTCGGAGGAGGATTAGGGGTTTTTGATGAACATTTTCAGTGCGTTAAACTTTTTAACGTGACTTCTCTTTTTCCCTCTAATACTATCAATACTGTTTATATGGATAGTCAGAACAGAATGTGGATAGGAACGGGAGAAGGTCTGGTTTGTTTTCCATCCTCTCAGAGTTGGGACTATAAAGTATATCGCAGTGAGGAGGGTTTGTCCAATGTCCATATACGTGCCATTACGGAAGATAATCATGGAAATATATGGGTGAGCACCAATAAAGGTATCAGCTGCTTGTTGAAAGACAAGGAGGTTTTCTATAATTACGATCATTGGGATAATGTGCCTATGGGCAATTTCATGAGTGGAAGTGTGGCGGAAGCTAAGGATGGAACACTTTATTTTGGCTCAATCAATGGCTTATGCCGTTTTAATCCAGATCAGGTATTGGAAAAACGAGAGTCACCTGCTGCAATTATTACGGAGATGCGTATATTCGGCCCGTTGCGTGATACGGACAGTAATGAAAAGGTGATGGCGCTTGAAGGCCAGTCGGAAGTACGTTTAAGCTATATGCAAAATAACTTCAGCGTCACCTTCAATATACAGAATTATGCCTTGGCCGATCAAGTGGAATATGCTTATATGTTGAAAGGGTTGGAAAATTCATGGTATACAGTAACCGATCCTAATAATGTGACTTTCCGTAATATACCTCCGGGAAATTATTGTTTTCAGGTAAAGACAAGAATACGGAATCAGGAATGGGCGGATGAGATAGCTTCTCTGGATATCCGTATTGACCCGCCTGTATGGCTTACGTGGTGGGCCAAGTTATTTTATATTCTTTCGGGTGTTTCTGTCCTGTATTTTATTCTTCATGCCTATAAAAAGAAACTGGATATGGAGTCTCTCTATGAGTTGGAGAAGAAAAATCATGAGCAGGAACAGGAGCTGAATAATGAGCGTTTACGTTTCTATACCAATATCACACATGAGTTGCGTACTCCTTTGACGTTGATTCTGGGACCGTTGGAAGATATGCAGAAAAGTAATTCTTTATCAGGGAAAGATTCACAGAAAATATCGGTTATCCATCAAAGCGCCATCCGGTTGTTGAACCTGATTAATCAGATACTGGAGTTCAGAAAAACGGAAACCCAAAACAAGAAATTATGTGTAAGTCGTGACAATCTGGCAGCCCTTGTACACGAGATCGGACTGAAGTATAAGGAATTGAACCGGAAACCTGAGATTGATTTCTGTCTTGAGATTGAGCAGGAAGATATGTCTTTGTTTTTTGATAAGGAGGTAGTAACGATTATACTGGATAATTTGATCTCCAATGCTATAAAATATACAGAGAAAGGAACTATAACTTTAGGATTACATCAGGTGGTCCGGAATAATATACACCATACGGAAATCAGTGTGAGTGACACCGGTTTCGGTATTGCTCCCGATGCATTGCCTCATATTTTTGACCGTTATTATCAAGAGGGAAGCGAACATCAGGCTTCAGGAACAGGTATTGGTCTGGCTCTGGTAAAGAACCTGGTAGTTTTGCATGAGGGGGAGATCAGGGTTGAAAGTTCTTTGAATGTGGGAAGTACTTTTTATGTCAGTCTGCTGACGGATAACACGTATCCTCATGTGCTGCATGCTGACTCGACGGAGAAAACTTCCGATGAAAAGGACGAAAAAGAAGAAAATATAGAACCTGTGCATAGTGGTAAGCGTATTCTGCTGATAGTGGAAGATAATAGGGACATCTGTGATTATATTGTAGAATCTTTCTCGGACGATTTTGAAGTGAGGACTGCCGCCAATGGTGAACAAGGTTTGGAACAAGCGTTGGGCTGCATTCCTGATATTATAGTCAGTGATATCATGATGCCGGTGATGAACGGTATCGTGATGTGCCGGAAATTGAAAGAAGACTTGCGTACCAGCCATATTCCCATTATTTTGCTGACGGCAAAGGATTCTTTGCAAGATAAGGAAGAAGGGTATCAAGTAGGTGCTGACTCTTATCTGACAAAGCCTTTCAGTGCTACTTTGTTGCATAGCCGTATCCATAATTTGCTTGAATCCCGCAAGTTGTTGGCAGAGCGTTTTAATACGAATTCCATACTCATTGACAAACGTGCGGCAGTAACCGAGTCTATGAATAAATTGGATAATGAGTTCCTTGAGAAGATTAACAAGCTGATTGAAGATCGTCTTTCTTCTGAGAAAATTGATATCGGTTATTTGTCGGACGCCATGTGTATGAGTAATTCTACCCTATATCGGAAGATGAAGGCATTGACCGGACTTTCCACCAATGAATATATCCGCAAAATAAAGATGCAATATGCGGAACGTCTGTTATTAGAAGGGAAATACAATATTTCAGAGGTTGCATTCAAGGTGGGAATTAACAGTACGGTCTATTTCCGTCAGTGTTTTAAAGATGAATTCGGTATGGCTCCTTCTGATTATCTGAAAAAGATAAAACCGGAATAGAGTGGTTGTGTAAGCCGTTTCTTCCATATAGTTAAGCTTTTTTTTACAGTCATCTGCTACAGACTCCGCCAGTGGACTGTAAGGTCTGCTTGGGTGGACTATACAGTCTGCTGCAATGGACTCTACGGTCCATTAAGGGAGTCTGTAGTAGGTAACCGTAAGAAAAGGCTTAATTGTAGGCAAGAAAAGCCTTAGTTAATAGGGAGATTGGACTTTGAAGGAAAGTTGCTGTTTCTCAATTTGTATGTTTATAAATGATTGTAGAATGCTTTCACCGTTTCCCATTTATAATAAGGAGCAATAGGGCTGTCAATGGGTAATTTGACTTCATTTTCATTATGTAGCAATTTTACAATAACTTCTCCTTGTTTATTCTTGAAAAAGATTAATTGAAGGTTGGCTCCCATAGGTGAAACACGGAAATCTTGCCAGGCCAGGTAATATCGGTCGGGATCTGTTTCTTGATTGGAGCATCCTTCTACTTGCATGAGTGCCAACAGACGGATCAGGTTGGTATCATGTCCGAAACGGAGGGTGGCGCAAGGAGTTCCTTCACGGATGGCGCGGTCGGCACTTTCTATAATATTCTTCAATAAAGATTTTGCACTCTCGGGGGCTGCTCCCTGATTGACGGGAGCATTGGCATTGCAAATATACATCCGATAATTCACAGACTGCCAGATACCGAATAATTCTTCTTTTTCAAACAAATCATAAAAGGATAGAGGCAACTCTACATCTTGCATGTCGGAAGCAATCCAATAAAGTCCCATCATGAGCTCGCGGGGATTCCTGACTTCTTTGGGATTTTTGAAAAGTGAAGTGATTAAACGTTCCGGATGAATATGATTTTTTTCGAATGTATGGAAAGCTGTTCTCCATGGCGCACTTGCCGAACCCAGCTTTTCGGCTTCGGGTGAAGTATAGGCAATGTAGTCCATGTGTCTTTGGTTGGCTTCGCGGGTGATCTGGAGGGAGGGGTTTAGTTCTTTCAGTTGTTCTGTGAATGCGGACATGCTCATGATACAACGTACGGAAACGCTCGAACGTGCTGATATGTTGGTGCTGTCCCGGAATATATGGGGATATTGTTGATAAAGCCGTTTGGCAATGGCTTTATGTTGTCGTTCTCCTAATGGGGTCAGGTTTCCTCCGCGCCCACGGGCATTTTCCCATACTTTCTGGAGTCTGAGCCTCACATCTTCACCTAAATCGGTAAGTCCTGATTTATTGTGAAACGTATCAAAAACACGAATGACTTCTAGATAACGTTCGTCCGAAGTCATCCAGCGGGACCCATGGCGTCCGTAATGGCTGACGTAGAAAGGACTGTAACCTTCGGGTACCGGAGTTTGTATGCCGTTTGGTGTGGGATAAGCATAATAGATGCTGCCCATTTTTTCCGGGCTTTGGATGATTTCTTTTTTCAGATTGTGTGCGGGGAGAGCTATGGGAGCTACTTTCCAATTGATGCCGAGCGGATTATTTTGTATTTCCCATATCAGAGGGAAATCCGGATTATCCATAATCCACATTTCGCATCCGTCTACTGAGTCGTTTACATGCAGTAAGGAATAGCCCATAGCTTGTGACTTCGTATCAGCCAGCTGGTATTCTGTCTGATTATAATGAAATGCCTTTTGGCTTTTCAATTCCTGAAAAGCGGTTGCTGAAAGTAGGGCAAAGGTTTCTTGAATGGAGAGACAGATATGCTGTCCGTCTTCCGGCTGTAAGAAGCTTAGTCTGACCGCCGTTTTTAAAGCTTCTTGGGGCATGGCGTAGCTGCCTGATTGCCATCGGGTGTTTCTTTCAATTCCCCAATGCAGATAAAGGGTGTCGTTGGACTGATTGAAAGTAAATTGGTACTTTCGGGTTTGTCCATGCAGTTTGAATACAAATAACAGAGGGTTGGTAATGATATCTTGTGCCATTACATTTCCCATCAGGTTGCCGATAAGCAGAAAGCATATAAAAAGTTTTTTCTTCATCGTATGTTACTCTTTAGGTTCAGGAAATAGCTTGCTCCCCCAGTTACCGGGACTGGGGCCCATTTTTAAAACCAACTCGCCTCCTTTGATGATATCATTATGGCGGATGGCGGAATATGGATAATTCTTTCCATTTAATAATATCGACCGGATATACTTGTTCTTTTCGGAAAGCCCTTCGGCTTTGATCGTGAATGTTTTGCCTTCCTGTAAATGGAAACGACTCTCTGTCAGTAGAGGGGTATGGATTAAATAATAGTCTTGTCCGGCATTGGGGTACAACCCCATCATGTGGAATACCAACCACGATGACATGGCTCCGGAGTCATCATTTCCGGGAAGACCGGCAGAACCGTCATTATAGTTCTTCTGGATAATTTCATGGATGCGGTCGCCGCTTTTATCCGGACGCCCTACCCAGTGGTATAGGCAGGGAGTGAGGAAGGAGGGTTCATTATTCACATTGAAGAAACCCTTGTCAAAGAAAATATCCAGCCGTTCGTCAAACTTCTCTTTTCCGCCACATTGTTCAATGAGTCCGGGTACGTCATGCGGAATGCTGAGTGAATATTCCCAGGAGGAGGCTTCATAAAAGAACATGTTCCACCAAGGAGTATACCAAGGACCTTCAAAGGTAACGGGAGTATATGTGAAGGTGGGTTTCTGGATATGGGAGTTTCCGAAAGGTATTTTGTCTAACCAGTTTCCTTCTTTATCCCGGGGAAGTATGAATCCTTTGACTCCTGCATGTTCATAATCGGCCCGCCACAAGTTCTTCCAGTTGGAAGATTGTTTCAAGTATTGCTGGTACAAGTCTGTCTTGCCTAGTCCTTTTGCTACTAAGGCTATGGTATAATCACAATAGGAGTATTCTATTGTGCGGTTTCCGGCTCGGGGAATACCGTATGGAATATATCCCAATTCCAGATAAGGAATCAGTCCGCCTCTTCCCTCCGCTTCTTCGTTACCTCCGGGCGGTATGGTCGCATCTTTCAGCATAGCTTCCAAAGCCAGATGGTAATCTATGTTTGGTAGTCCTTTTACAAATGCATCGGCTATAACAATTTCGGCGTTGGAGCCGCCTTGTGTCCGTCCGTTACAATTTCCGCTTCGTGCATCAGGCATGTAGCCGTCCCGTTTATAGATATTGATCAGTGAACGTACAATGTCTGTTTCTCTTTGAGGGTCAATCAGTGTGATAAGTGGAGTTGAGGTGCGGTAGGTGTCCCAGATAGCATAAAAATCATCATAATAAGGTTCCGGATCACTCCATAATGGATTTTCACCGGTACGGTCTACAGGCATTAACATGGTATGATAGATACCGGTATAAAACATACGCTTATATTTTTCGGGTGTATTTGAGGCTATATCAATGCGTTGCAATAAGTTTTCCCATTGTGCCAATAAGGCTTGCCGGGTGTCCTCAAATGACCAATGAGGTATTTCGTTCCATACATTCTCTCTGGCTTTGAGAGAACTGATAAATGAAATTCCGACTTTCAGTTGAATGGTATTTGCAGAAGAAGGGAAACGCAACAAAGCTCCGGTTTTTTGTTGGGAGTCTGGCTGGTATCGTTCATTGCTGATCTGGCTTCCTTTCCATGTGGCCGTTTGTACAAAGGGATGGTCGGTTACTGCATAAAAATAAACGGTGTAGGCACGTCCGTTATTCCAACCTCCGCGAATACGGGTATATCCCATTACTTCGTGATCGGATATGATTTGAATTTCCAAACCTACAAATTGTTGTGCTTCGCGGGCATCGGGGGTCGGTTGTTCACCCAGGAAGAAGCCGGCGTCAACCAACAGGGATTTTAAGGAATCTTCGGGATAGGTGAATCGGTAGAATGAGGCGCGTGGAGCAGTTGTTATTTCAGTATATATGCCTGTTCTCTGGAATTCGGTAGCATAATAGCCCAAGCGGATTGTTTCATCTTTGCGATAGTCTATATGATTGAGCTGATCCATACCTTTGCCAAAAGGCATGACAAGTATGTTGCCATATTTAGGACCTCCTCCTGTCCCGCTGACGTGTACTTGGGAGAACCCGTTAACTTGTTCGGGCATAGGCAGCCAACCACTATTGGGATGGACAGTGCAATCGGGCGATGGTTTCACCATACCATAAGGGCAGGAGGGGCCGATAAATACCCGTCCCAGTCCTTCCGAACCGATTCTGGGATCTACGTAATCAGAAAGTCTGGCTTCCTGTGCCGCGACCGTCACGGGCAGCAGCAGGAAGACCAGTCTTAATAAAGAAACTTTGAATGGAATGTGAGTCATATTATTTCTTGTTTATTTTTACACGTGTCGTATTTTTCTCTTTGATTTCTCCTCCGGCTTGTGTCAATTGCGGTTTATCCCAATGAATGTTGCAACCGGTGATTTGAATGTCCGAAGTGGTATCCAGGTAGAAAGCGTAGGTTTTGTCATATACAAATCCATCTCCGTTACAGGGGCGTTTGTCATATACACCGCCTTCATAGCCGGTACGTTTTAACAACGTGATATCTATTTTATCAAAGTAGATATGATGCACTTTGTCCGGAGTATCTCCTCCCACGAAGATGCCGTTCTCACTGGTGCATTTAATCTGATTGAAGAAAATGTTGCTGACTTCTCCGGAGTGTCCTTCTGTCGCACCTTTGGGGAAACGCCAGCCTGCATCTTTATGATTGCCTACGGCACGAGGGTAAGAGGTGACATAAATAGGTTCAGCTTTGCCCCACCATACATCAGAATAGAACATACAGTCTACTAACATATTGGAGAAAATGACATTGTTTACAGTGCCTTCGTCCCTATTTTGTATGCCGATGCCCCGGTTGCTGTTTTTGATAATGCAGTTATTGAATAACACATTCTCAATTTTATCCATATTTTCCGAGCCAATCTTGATGGCGCATGAGCGTGAAGTCATGATGCAATTAGTCACTACAATATCTTCGCAAGAGCCATATTCTTCAAATTCCCGACGATTCTTCAGGCAAATGCAGTCATCACCCGATTCAATGAAGCAGTTTGCTATACGTACTTTTTTGGAGTGATCCACATCAATACCGTCACCGTTACGTATTTTTAGATTATTCAATAAAGAGATGCCGTCAATCAAAGCATCATAACAGCCTATCAGATGTACTGTCCAATAAGCACTGTTCCGGATCGTGATGTCACGGATAACGGTCTTCTCCACATTGATAAGGGTAAGCACATGTGGGCGTGGGTCAAAATCAGTGACGGGCTTCAGCTCGTAGGAATCATCCAGCTCTTTGCCCATGAAGGCGATTCCGTTTCCGTCTATTTCTCCTGTACCGGTAATGGATATTTGTTTTAAGTCTTTTCCACTGATCCACATCATTCCTTCGCCACGGTTTTCGCGGAATGCGCTTTCTGTATAGATGCTTTCATCGGGGTTGGCCAGCAATCGGGAGTTGGGTTCCAAATGGAGATTCACATAGGATGCCAGTTGCAGTGGGCCACATAGAAAGGTGTGTCCGGCAGGAATGATTACGGTTCCTCCACCGGCAGCGGAACAGGCATTGATAGCACGTTGTATGGCGGCAGCATCATCTGTTTTGCCATCTCCTTTGGCTCCAAAGGCTATAATGTCATACGTATTTCCCTGATGGGGGGTGCTGCATCCTGCTACGAATAACAGAAAGCAGCATAAGAGGCTGATAATAGGTTGTTTCTTCATATCTATGTTTTTTTATTTTTGACGTTTATTTCATTGTCTCTGGAGGTAGGCTGAGGGTAGATGCTCCCCAGTTCGGGTTCGGATTCGGTCCCATCTGGAACTCTAACGTTCCTCCCTGTACTATATCCTGATGTGTAAAGTAATTCTTGTCATACTCTTTTCCGTTCAGGCGCGCCGACTGGATGTATACATTCTTTTCATTAGCGTTGTGGGCCAGTATGGTGAACGTCTTTCCATTTTCCAAACAGATGCTCATCCGGGGAAAAGAAGGGCTTCCTATTATATAATAAGGTGTACCGGGACATACCGGATAGAATCCCATAGCAGAAAATACATACCAGGCAGACATTTGCCCTGCGTCATCATTACCTGACAGTCCACCGGGAGCGTTCAGATATTCTGTTTCCATAATATGACGCACCTCGCGTTGGGTTTTCCAAGGCTGTCCGGCATAGTTGAAGAGGTAGGCTATCTGGTGGCAAGGTTCGTTGCCGTGCCAGTAGCGGTGTTCGCTGAACATGGAATCCAGTTTGGCGATGTATTTTTCTTTTCCACCCATACATTCCATCAGTCCGTATACATCATGGGGAGCATACCAAGTATAGTGGCAGGGAGCTCCTTCGGTGATGAAGCGGGTGAAGGAAAAGGCGTTACCGGTATCGCTGAGGAAACTGCCGTCAGCGTATCTGCCTTGGGCATATCCGGTGCCAGGGTTTATTACGTTACGGTAATATCGTGCACGTATCATTAGTGTATCATAAAGTTCTGTTTTTTGTGGATCAGGAAAGTTATCATCTGATGTCTCCAACTTTTGCAGAACTTGGGCCAATACGAAATCATCGTATGCATATTCTAAAGTACGTGATACTTGTTCGCAGGTGTGAAAGGCTTCCGGTACGCTGTCTTCCAAAGGAATGTATCCATATTTCAGATAAGAATTCAAGGCGCGTCGTCCCATTCCGTTTTTGTATTCTTCATAGGTGGAGGGGGTCTTGAATGCGTTCCGGAGCATTCCTTCGCAAGCTTTGTTGATATCAAAATTACGGATTCCTTTGATATAGGCATCTCCCAGTGCGGAGATGCAATGATCGCCTATCATGGCTGCGGTATAACTGTTCCAACAAGGGAATATAGGCAGCCAGCCACCTTGTTCATATTTGTCCACCAATGATTGCATCATGTCTCCGGCTTTCTTTGGGGTCAGGATATTGATTAACGGATGGAGAGCGCGGTAAGTATCCCACATACTGTAATCTTCATAGTAATTTCTACCGTTGGCTGATTGTCTGAACGGGTGTCCTGTGGAGAAAGAAGGGTAGCGCCCGTCTACATCATTGAATGTACGTGGCAGGAATGAGGCACGGTAGAGTGCTCCGTAAAATTTTTCTTTATCGTTTCGGTTGTTTGTCTGTACTGTAACTTGTGAAAGCCTTTGTTCCCAGATGGAGTTCAGTTCCTGCCGGGTGCGGTCAAAATCCCAATGAGGTATCTCGGTGTCCAGATTCTTTTGAGCGCCTTCCATGTCAGTAAAAGAGGAAGCGGCTTTGATTAATACGGGTTCTTTTGGGTGTATTTTGAACCGGAGATATGCACCTATACCTGTTCCATCGGCTATCTGTCGTTGTCCGGCGAAGAGACTGTCATGCCGGAATGTACCATATTCCTCTATTTCATTTTGATATTCAATGACAAAGTACCCGTTGTATCCGGCGGGGGCTCCCCAGCCTTGATAGATACGGTGTACGGGATTGTATCCGCGTATCTGTTTTTTTATAGTATCGATTTCAATATATCCTTCTCCTTCATCGCTGTTAGGATTGACTATGAGATAAGCATCTTCCGGTTGGTTATAAGTGAATCGGAAAATGGCTGAACGGGAACGTCCGGTCATTTCTGCAAAAATGGAATAATCTTTGAGAAGGACGGAGTAATAGGCAGGCGTTGCTGTTTCTTCTTGGTGAGAGAACAGGCTTCCTCGGTCTTGGGGGAGATATTTCAGTGTACCCGATACAGGCATCAAGGTCATGGAACCGTAATCTTGTGTACACCCTCCGACAATCCAATGTGAATTGCGGAACCCCTGTATCTTCTTATCTTTGTAATAATAGGGAGCCTTGCATTTTATTTCTGTATCTTGTGTCTGGGGAGTCCAAAAGTTCATTCCGTTGGGCTCTAGGACGGCAGGCAGCGTCTGTCCGTACTCTTCGGTATTTTTGCCGAAAAGTCCTGCGGTATGGGTTACGCTCGGTGCAGTTCCCGTACGGGTATCTACATAGGACAATAGGGATTCTTCCTGATGTCCGGTGCAAGACATGAACAGGCTACATAGAATCAGCAGATAAGATAGGGTACTTTTCATGGCTCTTCTTGGAAAAGGGTTATTTTTTAATCTCCTGACGGAGCATTTTTACAAAGAGTTCCGGCCGGTCCAGATTGACTAGATCGGGATAGGCTTCAATCGCTTTTTTATATTCTTTTTCACTCGCATTCTGAATAGCAGCCATTATCTTGATATGATTGCTTTTGCAGAATTCTTTGAATTGAGGGGTGATATTGAGGATATCTGTTTCTACATAGGCCGGGGTGCATATTTTCATCCATTTCTTCAGAGCCGCTATATTGGAGGCATTTACTTTAATCTTCATTTCCGGAGCGATTCTGATAAATTCTTTCAGCATTTCAGAGTCTGCAAACCAGAAGAAGCTTTTATTTTCATATCCTTTTTGGCGTACTAATATAACCAAATCTTTTATCGGAGTTCCTCGTTTTACATCAAAAAAAATGTGTGCCTTTCCTTGTAGGGTGTCTAGCATTTCGGCTATACGGGGTACGTGAATGCCGGTAAATCGAGAACTGAACCAACTGCCGGCGTCTAATTTTTCAATATCTTTGGATAGCATATCTTGAATGGGACCTTTACCGTTGGTAGTACGGTCCAAAGTTTCATCGTGCAGATTATAAAGTATATTGTCTTTACTTTTGCGCACATCCACTTCTATCCAGCCGGCTCCATGTTCCAATGCAGCTAGAGCTGATGGAATGGTGTTTTCCGGCGCTATATGGTTCGCTCCTCTGTGTACTACGATTTCGATAGAGTCCTGGTACATCATTTTTTGGGCATATATAGGAGATGGGAATAATGCCAAGATAGATGTCGCAATATGAAGCAATAAGATTTGATGAAGTTTCATGAATTATTTTTTGCTTTAAAGGTTTTTATAAGAGCTTGCTGTAACAAGCCCTTATAAAAACTTATTTAATTTATTAATAACCGTAATTTTGCTTCCAGTTGGTGTTTGAATTCATCAAGCCGACAGATACAGGGAAGATCCTACGCCATTTTTCGGTTTGAGCTTCCGGATGATATTGATTTTTATATCCCCAGTCGTCTTCGAACTTTCCAAAACGGATTAGATCATTACGTCGCCATGTCTCTGCATAAAATTCACGGCCACGCTCTTCAAGTAACTCGTTTAATGAAGGAGTATGCTCTAATAATGGAGCGTTACAATAGCTGCGTATTTGGTTGAATAGGGATTGTGGCGTGTCGCCGTTAGTGGCTGTTGCCCCCCGTAGAATAGCTTCTGCTTTCATCAGCAGAATATCTGCATAACGGAAGATAGGTACATCATTGCTTTGATTGCGGTTATAGAGGTTATAATCGTCTGCTTGAATAGCCCATTTGATGCATCGGTATCCCTGGCACCATGCGTTCAAGTCATTTCCAAGATCCATTTGGTCATTCAAGATGGTGATGTTCTTGGTGAGGACAACTTGTTGTCCGTTGTATATATAAGGTTCTGTTCCCATTGTATGTGTGCTGATGTCATAATAGTTGATCGCACCTTTCATGATGATCTCATTGCGTTCATCTCCTTCCAGGCAAAAACGGTCTGCCGCCTCGGGAGTAACGATGAAAACGCCTCCGGCATTTTGGGATAGTGTTATGCCGAACAGTCCTTTACCGTCCGCACCATCATTGTTGAATTTAGGCCAGAATTGGAAACGGGCGTAAGTATTGGCTCTGGTTGATGTTTCATTATTTTGGTATGGCATTGCATAGATGAAATCCTTAATCTGATAGCCGTTGTCTGGCATGAATTTCTTGCGATAACCATCACTGAGATTGAAATGACCGGAGGCGATGATATCATCGCAATATTTTATGACATCATTCAATTTGGAATTAGTCATGCTTGGATCATAAGTAGTTACATCATCACAGGTATAAACAGCCCAGTTTATATAGAGTTTGGCAAGGAGAGCCTCAGCCATCCATTTGGTTGGTTTGCCATAAGTGGAAGCATCAACATCTTCTTTTAAACCGCCAGAAGCCAAAGCACGGAGCAGGTCGCTTTCGATAAATTTTGTAATTTCGGAACGGGGAGAACGGTCGATAGCTTCAGAATCGCCGATCAAGTGGTCTAATTTGGGAGTTGCTCCGAATGTATCCATAAAAATAAAATGATAGAAAGCACGCATGGCAAGTGCCGGAGCAATCAAGGCTTCTTGTTCGGCATTGTTTTCATCCTCTCCACCCAGGTCAAAAATTGCTTGATTGCACTTTGTGATTGCAGCCGGAATATCACCAGCCCAGTCCACGTGTGCGTCGCCTGGAAGGCTGGCGTGAAGAGAGGAATGGATATAGTTGCCGCCATCATACCAGTTACCACCAAATGTTACTGCCATGAACTCATCGGAAGACAGCAGGGCAGCTTCCATATAACGACGTCCTAATGCTCCGCCGAATCCATAATACAAACCTGCCATTTTAGCTTCCTTGGCAATTTCGGAATCCGGGTATTCTGTATAAGTGGATTTAAGATCCACATCTAGATCTGTGCAGGAGGAGAAGGTGAACAGACCACCTACCAGCCAGGTTGTTAATTTTATGCTATTTTTCATATCAGTTTTCAATTATATGGTTAGAAATTCATGTTTACACCGATCATAAATGAACGGGTACGCGGATAGTAATTGGTGCGTCTGTCCATACCCGGTTCCAAGCCTCCAAGGTTGATTTCCGGATCACGACCGGAGTAACCGGTAATGGTGAATACATTATTACAAGTAGCGTATAGCTTGAGCGAGTTTATCCAGTTACCAATTTTGCCGAAAGTATATCCCAATGAAACCGAGGACAGACGGAAATAACTACCGTTCTCTATCCAGCGATTGGATGGTGCTTGAGATTGTGTGTCTGTAGCACGATGTTCGGTAGCTACGCTTTTTAATACATTGCGGCCTTCTTTCACAAAAGAAACATTAGAGTATTGTTCTGCAGTGGCGTTGTAGATATCTTGTCCAAAAACACCAGTAAAGAATAAATCGAGATTCCAGTTCTTGTATTGGAAGTTATTGCTCCAGCCTAAATTTAAATCAGGTTGTGCGCAGCCGGTAATAGTACGGTCTCTATCAGTTTCAGGATCTGTGGTCGTTTCGCCTGTACGTTCACCCGTTTCAGGATCGTGTACATAAAAGATGGATACTCCTTGGTTATTGTAGCCGGCCCATTCGTAGGTGTAGAAGGTGCCGATAGGATGTCCTTCCATGATGCGCTGTACGTCTGCATTTGAAGAATAACCTGCGATTTCAGGATCGGCTGCACGGATATAATCTACGGAATATTCGCTGTTGGATATACTTTCTACGTTATTTTTATTATGAGATAAGTTCAAACTGGTTTGCCAAGAGAAATTTTTTGTTTGTATGGGAGTGGCATTAATGGTAAATTCAATACCTTTATTGCTGATATCTCCCACATTGGCCGGCATGGTTCCGAAAGGATAGCGGTTTGTGGAAACCTCGTAAGTGTATATCAGGTCGCTGGTACGCTTGTCATAGTATTCGATGGTTCCTCCTAATCTGCCTCCAAAGAAGCTGAAGTCCAGCCCGATGTTCAACATGGCTGTACGTTCCCATTTTAGGTCTGGATTGGCATTTGAGGCGGCTGCCAGGGTATGGTAACTATTCTGTGTGCCATTGGCGTTTGTATAGTTGAACCAACCTGAAGTACTGTAAGTCTGGATAGCCGAATAAGCTCCGAATCCGAGTGAGTTACCACTAACACCATAACCAACACGGAACTTCAAGTCATCGAAAACATTTAAATCTTTGATGAACTTTTCTTCGCTCATACGCCATGCCAACGATGCAGATGGAAAAGTTCCCCAACGGTTGTTCTTTCCAAAGGCAGAGGAGCCGTCACGGCGAATTGTTGCTTGAAGCAGGTATTTGCTGTTGAAGGAGTAGTTGATACGTCCATAAAATGAGATCATACGTAAAGTTTCCAAATGACCGTTATTATTGCTGGTGATACCGCCATTCTGCCAATCCATTTTATTGGCAAGGTTCAGATTATAAAAAGTGGTGTTATCATTGTAAAAGTCGTAGACATCCAGACCGAAACTGTCATTGTCATCATTCTGTTCCCATGAATAACCGGCCATCAGGCCCAGTTTGTGGATATTGGCGAATGTATGATCATAGTTTATGTATGTTTCAAGAATTTTTTTCTTGTTTTCTGTTGCAATACGTTTAGCTTCGCCATTTCGGGTGTTATATTGGGATTTGCTGGTATGGTATTCGTTCCATATATATTGTTCGTCTTGATAGGAAAGACTTAAGTTCCATTTTAAGTCCTTAGTGATATCTAAAGTACCTTTGGCTGTTCCTTGAAGGAGTTTCTTGTTGTTTTCAAAAGTATCTTCATTGATCATGGATACAGGATTGAAGTTTTGGGAGATAGTTTTGTCGCTATACCAAGAACCGTCTGCGTTGGTGACAGGAACTAGTGGAGAATAATAATTCATGGCGTCGAATACGGATTGGCCATCTTTGGCGGAATCAACGGTGGTACCTTTTGATTGTGCGGCATTCACGTTAAAGGCTAAGGTGAGCCGATCATTCAGTGCTTTGGTTTGCAAAAATGCGCGACCGCCGAAACGCTCGAAATCTGTACCACGTACGATACCTTGTTTGTTTTGATAACTCATGCTGGCACTGTATTGAGTCTTTTCTGAACCGCCATTGATAGAAACGTTATGGTTATGACTGATTGCTGTGCGCAGTACTTCATCGTTCCAATTGGTGTTTGCTCCTTTGTCATTCGGAAGAGTGATGTTATTTTCCTTGGCATAGGTGCGGAGTTCGTCGGCAGTCATCATATCTAAACGCTTGGCAATGTTGTCAAATGCAAGATATGCGCTGTAGTTTACAGAAGTGTGCTCACTTTTACTACCTTTTTTGGTGGTAATCAAGATTACACCGTTAGCAGCCTTGGAGCCATAAATAGCCGTTGCAGAAGCGTCACGAAGTACGTCAATGCTTTCAATATCTTCGGGAGCAATCAGACTTAATGACATACCGGGAATACCGTCAATAACATAATAAGGTTCCATTGCCGCACCGGTACGCAGAGAAGAAGCCCCACGTAAAGAGATAGAAGCAGTACCAGAAGTCGGATCGCTGCTTTGTACTACCGTCAAACCAGGGACTTTACCTTGCAGCAACTGTCCAGGGTCAGAATAAACTCCTACATTCAGTTTGTCTGCTTTCACAGTGGTAATGGAGCTGGTTACATCCTTACGACTCATGCTGCCATAACCTACTACCACAACTTCATCTAATGTTTTAGAATCTTCTTCCATAATAATCTTCAAAGAAGATCCTTTTACTGTAATTTCCTGGGTAGTGTAACCCACGTAAGAGAATACGAGTGTCTTTCCTTGTGCTACATTCAGTGTAAACTGTCCGTTAAAGTCAGTGATAACACCGTTGGTAGTACCTTTTTCGACTACATTCACTCCGATAAGGGGTTCTCCGGTTTTGTCTGTGACAATACCGTTAACTTGATTTTGAGCAAATGCCAGTGTACTGTTTAATAGGAGTAATGCAAAGACTACTATCTGTGCAAATGTCCTTTGGGTTAGAGATTGTACGTTTAGCATAGAATTTAATTTTGGTTTTGATTAATATGTTCTTGTTTAATACTGTATAGTTCTCTATATATTGTGAATCTGTTGTTACAGTTTGATGTATATTTTCTTAAGATATAGTGGATAACCGATACCCCCCAAAAACAGAGTGAAAACGAGGGCGTAGACGGCTGAGGCAAGGTAGGCGTCGGTTATTCCTGAATGAATGGCTGCATAGGCTGCCGCTTTCCATCCGGTACTTCCCATCATAATGGCAAGTACTTCGCTCAATACATAGAGGAATAGGGGGTTGACGCCGAAGATGATGAAGAAGCGGCACCATTTTTGTTTATTCCTTATGTCTATATAATACATTAGTGTGGCAAGTGACATGGAAGCCGCTCCGCAGGTCACCAAAACAAAAGTAGGAGACCATATTCTTTTATTTAAAGGCAGCGCATCTGCCAATAAATAGCCGATACTTATCAGAATGAATCCGGTCAAGAACAAACGGAGTACTTTGTTTTCTGTCTGATGGCTTTGTATTATCCATTTTCCATATGAAAAACCGATACAAGTGTGGGCGATAGCAGAGAGAGTGCTTACAAATCCTTCCGGATCAATCGGGCTCTTTTGATAGAGATGCGCTTCGCCGAAAAGTTGCCTGTCAATAATGGATAAAATATTGCTTTCATCGCAGGCATAACCGTTCCCCATGCATAATATGACAGTGTAACTTACTAGTAAGATAAAGGTTAATGCGGGGATGAACTTATGATTCATAAATAGGGCTGTAAAAGAAATAACACAGTAACATAAAGCAATGCGTTGCAGTACCCCGGGAATGCGCAGATGGACAAAAGGCAGGAAGTCACCTTCACATACATGGTCAAACCAACCGATTGCCCATCCGATGCATAGAATAAGAAATGTGCGTTTCAATATCTTGGTTACCACTTGTAGGGAAACGTTGAAATTGAATTTGTTTAATGAAATATATGTTGAAATACCCATGATGAACAGAAAGAAAGGAAAAACCAAGTCACAAGGTGTCAGTCCGTTCCATACAGAATGTTGCAAAGGTGCATACGACACTTTGCCTCCTGCATTGTTGACCAGAATCATCCCTGCTACAGTGATGCCCCTGAGTGCATCGAGTGACAAAAGCCTCTTTTTAATGGGCGGTGCCTGCTGTGCGGTTTCTGTATTGAGCTCTTCCTTTTTCATCTTACTGTCAATTGTTTATCAATGTTATAGCCTCTTTCGCTACTTCTATACAATCACCTTCGGCAGATGCCGCATAGGTGTTCTTTGCCAGTGTCCATGGTTCTTCCAGGGCATACCAATCTATGGTCATGGCTGGATTATCGGCAGTGGGGGTTGATGAATTACCTACTGGCAGTACAGGAAGTTTGCCATCCAGTTGGTCTTGCAGTACTTGCCAGTATTTTTCCCAACGTTTGTAATAAAAGTCGCGCAGCAGCCCGTTCCACTCCTTATGGGCATAATCTCGTAATTTGCCGATGTCGGCGCAGTAGCGGTTTCCCCATGTGGTGATTTGTACGCGGGCGTTCCATTCGTAGAGGTCTTTCTCTTCAGATGTGATTCCCAGATTGCGCGCTTGTTGAATCCAGTTTCCGACTTTGAATTCCTTGCGTGTGCCCAGCAGCTTGTCTTGCATCATTAACAGTTCCAGGAACTGTCGGGTGTGTGTGGCATAATTTTTTTTGTCGAAGCTTTTAAAGTCGGCAACAGCGTAATTGTACACTATTCGGGCACGGTCGGCAATGGCTTGTCGGGTGATGTCCACCAGGTCATATTCAAAGTTGTTATTACCGCGATATTTGTCTGCCACGCTCACCATCAACCGTGCAGCTTCTGTTGTGGTAGTGGGATCGTAATAGTTGCACATTTTGCTCCAGCTGGATGCTTGGAAATTATTCAGCGATGGACGCCCACAAAAGATACTTTCGTGAGGACCTTGTTGGTTGTTTCCTGCCGGACAGTTATAGATACCGTTTGCCAGGATCTGCCAAGCTTGCCGGATAGATTCATCGTCTGTGCCATAGCGTGCGCGGATGTATTGTTTGATCCATTCTTCTTTGGTAAACTTTTCTGCACGCCAAGGAAGTTCGCACATCAGTTCGAACATAACGGGATTATTTTCAATGCCTTCCATCGTCAGACCGATGCCTTTTAGCTGAGCGGCCAGTGGATTGTTCTTGGTCAGGTAGAAATTGTGAAGAAGCTGGTCCATCCTTCCATGCAAGCCCACGTTCCCCCCGAAATTCTCCAACAGGCAGAACAACCAGTTGTGTTCTTCGTATCCTTTGTCTCGTTTCCATATAGAGGGAATGCCCCACATGGGACGACATTCGCTAAATAAATCAAGGATAAGCAGATCGCCGGGATTCAGCGCTTTCATCATTTCCGGACGTGGGTTTTCTGTCCATCCCTGCACCACCCACACAGCTTTCGGATTGGCCTTTTTCATAGCGTCCATAATAGCCCTGCCGGCTTTGCCGAAGTCTAGTTCGGCAGGTAAGTTTTTGGCTTCATGAAAAGGGTCGATGGAGTAGTAGTCACTTGTTCCATACAGTTTTTCGGTTTCTTCGTAAAATAGATTGGCAATCCGGGTAAACTTAGGGTCGTCGGGCAGTAAGATTCCCGGTCGGTCGAATCCGTTCCATTTGTTGAGGGTGCTTTGGGCGGATTCCGAGGAAGTGTCGCTTGCCGTTTTCTCTTCTTTCCCACTATCAATACGCTTTCCCAAATCCAGCTTGGAGGGGATCATACCTGAATAACCGGGCAGTACGGGGTGCATTCCCCATTCTTTCATTCGTTGCAATATCTTTTTTTGCAAGGCTTCTTGTTGTTCATACCAACTGTCGGGATTAGGGCCTCCCCATCCTTCCAGATTGTTCATTTCCCACCAGGCAAGGAATGCCGGACCGGCAATAAAATTATTGATTTGCTGTTTGGAAAACCCCAGCCGGAGTAATAGGTTACGCCATACACATTCATGTCCTACGGCAGCGAGCGGCAGGTTGATTCCGTGTAGTGCCATCCAGTCCAGTTCCTTTTCCCAACGTTTCCAGTCCCAGAATGCCATGGAGTAAGAGTAGGTGCAGTAATTGAAGTCATAACGCAGGGCTAGGTTTGTTTCGTGGCGTTCCTTACGGAGGACGGGAGGAAGAACATCGGGTAGTGAGGCATACATACCGTTCCATGACAGATGGATTCCGGCATGATACTTTAAGTACCAGTTGATGCCGGTTGCTATATTAATATAGGTGTTACCTCGTATCACTACCTTGTCGCCTTTCCGGTCTAACTCGAAAAAGTCGTTCGGGCTTTTGTGTAGTTCGACTACGAACTTGTTCGATGCTCCCTTGTCTATCCTTTCCAGCATTCCCTTGATAGGGTTTGCCAGTATACCGGAGGGGAGTAGTATCAGCCAGCTCAATAATAAGAATATGTTTTTCATATACATTTGCATTTCTGTTTTTTACAAATGTAAGGGAAACAAAGCTTTCTATAGGAGAATATGGTGCACAAATGGAGTAAAATAGTAAAGTGAACTATTTTCTTCCAAAATATTCGCTTGGAAGTACTCCAAACAGCTCTTTGAAGCATTTTGTGAAATATTTGGGGTCGTTAAAACCTACAGCATATGCGATTTCTGCAATAGAAATGTTGCATTCGACTTTGGTTAAAGTCTCTTTTGCCACATTTAATCGGTAGTTTCTCATAAATTGGCCAATGGATTGCCCTGTTAAGGATTGTAATTTCTGATTGACTAATGTTTTGCTGTATCCCATATCGCGGATAAAGCGCTCTAAGTTATAATCCGAGTCGGCATAATGTTCTTTCATTAAATTGATTGCCGATGTCATAAATGTGTTGTCTTTGGAACTAGCGTTTATATTCAATGTTTCACAATTCATACTAGTGGAGAACATGGATTTGTATTTCTGGCGTAAGGCAAGTATATTTCGGATACGTAATTTTAGAATAACCTCATCAAATGGTTTGCACAGATATTCATCTACTCCTATTTCGTAGCTGATTCTTTCTTGGGCTTCAGACCGGAGGGCAGTGAGCATGAGAAAGGGGATGTGGGAAGTAGCCAGATTAGCTTTTACCTGGCGGGATAATTCATTCCCGTCCATGACGGGCATCATCAGGTCGCTGACAATCAAATCAATCGTTTCTCTTTGAATCAAGTAAAGAGCTTCTGCACCGTTCTGTGCTTCTTTTAATTGATAATTGTTTTTGAGAATGGAACAAATATAAGTACGTATATCTGCATTATCTTCAACAATGAGGATGGTTTCCTTTTTCTCGTTTCTATTGGCAGGAATGGAAAGTGGGTGTTCATTCTGCTCATATTTTTCTTTTTCTGATTCGGCTTGGGGGATACCTTTTTCCAAAGGTAATAGTATTCTGAAGAAAGCTCCTTGCTTGGGATTGTTTCCTGCATAGATGTTGCCTCCGTGTAGAGAAATGATTTTCTTACATAAGAATAGTCCGATTCCTGTGCTGCTTTGTCCATAAACGGGATATTTGATGCTCTTTTTGGATTGGTAGAAGCGTTCGAAAATACGTTCTATATCTTCGGGTACGATACCATTACCTGTATCTTTTATATCTATGAACAGCCAGGTATGGTTGTCTTTGTCGGTAAGGGAAGCCACATACAAACTTATTTTTCCATAATCGGGAGTGAATTTAACAGCATTGGATATCAGATTAATAATGGCTTTGCGCATATATTCAACATCAAATATCCAAAACGGGGTACAGAGCCGGAAGTAGGTGATGATGTTTATGTTCCGTTCATGGGCAAATACTTCGAAAGGCATTAATATATTTTGTATAAGGCGGATAAAGTTTTCGTTTGTCTTATTTAATACAACTTTGTCTGCATCTAACTTTCTGAAGTCCATTAATTCATTGACTAGTGATAGCAGATAATTGGAATTCCGTTCAGCTATTTGTAGCTGTTTCTTTACTTCCGGCTCATGGCTTTCGTCAAGGGCGCGTTGGATGGGACCGTTGATTAAAGTGACTGGTGTCCGGAATTCATGAGTGATATTGGTGAAGAAAGCAATTTTTTCTTCCGTTACCTCCTCGACGTGTCGTGCCATTATTTCTAGTTGTTTATTTTGTAACTCTAGCTCATGGGTGCGTTGGGCTACTTCTTTTTCCAGTTGTTTTTTCTGTTGACGGTACAGACTTATTTTCCATTGATAAAAATAATAGCTGCCTACGGTGATCAGAATGGCAAGCAATAAATAGAACCACCAGGATTTATAGAAATAAGGGGTGATGGTTACTTTGACTTCCGTTATTTTATCAGACCAATGTCCTTTCTCGTCTGTGGCACGGACTTGGAACACATATTTTCCGGAGGGAATGAAATTGTATCTAGCAGTATGTTCGCCAGGAAGGGTTTCTGTCCATTCATTCTCATAATTTTTCAAGCGGTAGGCATATTTCACTCGGTTACAGTTTCCATAGTTTAAGGTGGAAAACTCGATGGAAAAACCATGATCTTTTTCGTGCAGACGGATGGTATGTAAATTTGTTACCGCGCAGGGAGTTTTTCCGTCTGCTGGAGGATAGACCATGGTACCGGCGACACTGATTGAGGTCAGTTTGACTTTGGCATCCTGCTTTTTTATCTTGGCTATATCGGGGGTGAAAGCGACTAATCCGTTTATAGTACCGAAATATAACAGATTATTTTGGGGAGAATAATAAGATGCGTTCCAATAAAACTGATTATTGGGCAGTCCGTCTTCTTTTGTATAATTGGTGAAAGTCATGGTTTGTGTATCCAGTTGGGCGATGCCGTGGTTGGTGGACATCCACAGATGTCCCGTTTTATCTTCCACAATACCTATAATGGTATTATTGGGTAACCCATCCTTGCGGGTGTAGTTATGAAATGTGAACTGTGTTCCATTTTCTTCCGCTAGTTGATATAGTCCGTTCCCATTTGCTCCCAGCCAGATGGTACCATTATGATCTTCTATGATACAGTTTATTTTTTCTAATTGCAATGAAGTGGGTTCCGTCAGTTTATGTTTTAAATAGGTATAGCTGAATTGTGTGGAGGAAATGGAGAACGAGTATAAATCCATAATGAAAACTCCTTCAGATGTTCCCATCCAAAGACGTTTCTTGCGGTCGATAATGATGGACCCTACCGCATCGAATTCATTGTCGGAACGGTCAAACAAGACCCGGGTGAAACGCTTGGTCTTTTTATGGTAGAAATGAAGCCCTCTGGTAGTACCAAACCATAAACCATTGTTCATGGTGTCTTCACAGGCGCTGCTTAGAAAATCTCCCTCCAATCCTATGGAGTCTTCCCGGATATGGCGTTGGAAAGTTTGGTTATGGGGTATATTTAGATTTAGTTCATTGATTCCGACCCCCCAAGTATATGCCCATAAATGATTTTCGGAATCAATGAGAATGCCACGGATGGAGTTGTTACTAATGGAAGTGGGATTATTCTGGTCAAAAGTATAATGGATGAACTCATCGCTGCCTTTGCTCTTTTTGTTGAGTCCTCCCTCTACTGTTCCTACCCATAGATTTCCGTCTTTGTCTTCGCTGATGGCATTGACCGGATTGGGGGAAAGAGAGGTTTCTCGCAGATAGTTGTATTGCCACACATACGTTTGCAGACAATTGGGAGTCAATAAATTGATTCCTCCTATCTCAGTCCCTACCCAGATATTCTCATTGTCGGTCAGCAGGCAGTTGATGAAATTACAGTTCAACGACTTGTCAGGCATTTCATTGTTTTGGCGGATATAAGTAAAAGTATCGGTATCCCGATTGTATACATTGAGTCCGTTCAGAGTGGAAACGATGACATCTCCTTTGCTAGTCAGTTTAACTCCGGTTATATAGGCTTGACTTAGCATTCCGGGGCGATGATTGGAGTAACGGTACCGGTTCAAACTCTGCTGGGTATGGTTATACTTGAAGAGTCCGCGATTGGTTCCTATCCATAACAATTCCCCGTCAGTTTCCATGCAGAGAATTCTCCAGTCTTCTGAAAAGGGTTTCAGCAGCTCCGATACCATGCTGGTTTTCAGTAAGTGGTTGCTCCCTTTTTCAATACGGCATACATGATTATCTATGCCTGCACAGATGTATTCTTGCAGGTCAATAACAGCGTGGATGGGGGATTCTGTATCTTTTTTCAGTTTATAGTAATCTTTTATTTGCCCGTCTACGCCTAGTTCCAGATACCATAGATTCTTGTCTGTCGATATCCACAAATTATCCTGCTTGTCCCGATAGATGGATGCAATGTAGTTACTTGCTAGAGATTTCAATTCGGCAGGCAGTTCTTTGTCCGTGTCTATCTGTGTATAATGTTGGGTCAACGTAAAATCCTGAGGGGTATATCCGATAAAATCCTATCTTTGTGTGAA
>OGGL01000043.1_pt1 | contig 103032 bp, 92 predicted proteins | sample 1571221 | NCBI WGS metagenome assembly OGGL01 (sample SAMEA2582062, study PRJEB24529) | metagenome | biome: Human gut stool | place: China | collected 2011
AAGTCCTTTTGAAGCCTATTAGCGGAGAGAGAGGGATTCGAACCCCCGGTACCTCTCGGTACGACGGTTTTCAAGACCGTTGTAATCGACCACTCTACCATCTCTCCAATGTGGAAAAGACTTCATGTGTTGGACAATTTTATATGTTGTTGTCTATTCTCTATTATATCAGAGAAACTTGCTTTCATGAAGTGAGTGCAAAGGTAAAAGAATTATTTTAGAAGACCAAATATTTTATTCTTTTTTTGTTTGAAATGTGATAAAGTAAGGGGGACGAAGTAAAGAGACATAAATAAAGAGGCAAAAGAGGAGTTATAATATGTTCATTGGATACAAAGAACCCTTCGCTTTGTTGGGTTTAAAGGTTAAAGTATTCTTAAAAACAGTACATAATGTCGATCTTTATATTTCTGTTTATTTTCCTCGCCTTAAAATGTAGATTTCCAAAATCATCATGACAAGATAATCCACATTCTAAGGCGAGGTTGAGTTTTCTAATGAGTTTCTTTAGTAACAACTGTTTTAGTTTATACGCTCTTGTTTTATTAGTCTAAATTTCGATATATCTTCAGTTGCATGGAAATTTGCAAAACTTAAAAGTCTATCTTTGCCGTTTTCAAATCGTATGCTTTAGCCGTGAGTCTGCCTTTACCTTTGACAACGACCATACATTTTCCGAAAAAGGCTTTTCGTTTGTTGTCCTTGAAACGCTCGGTGGAGAATTGGCTTCCGTTGTCCACCCCCTCTATTGCTCCGTTGTCGGTTTCAAAAAAGAGTTGATTTTCGGCCCATGGGCAAAGGTTACCGTCTTTGTCCACTATTTCGGCATTGATAAACGTAAGCGATTCTTGGTTTGACATCGTGGCATTTGCAGCTCCTACGTCCCCACGCTGGCCGGCGTAGTCTATTGAGAGTCTGATATGGTTGGGAGCACCGGCCGTCTTAATCACCTGGCTGCGGACATCTTTTCCATTCTTTCGTGCAATCACTTTCACTTCGCCCGGTTCAAAGGTCACTCTCCACATTACATGATATTGATGTGAATCTTTTTTCCGGCGAATTCCCTGACTTTTGCCATTGACAAAGAGTTCCACCTCGTCAGCGTTATTGTAGTAGCACCATAAGTCGATTTTCTGGCCGGGCAGCCAGTTCCAATGTGGGAAGAGATGGAGCACCGGTTTGGAAGACCATTCACTTTGATACATATAGTAGATGTCTTTCGGGAAGCCTGCCAGATCGATGATTCCGAAGTAGCTGCTGCGTGCCGGGAAACCGTAGGGGGTAGGTTCGCCGATATAATCCCATCCCGTCCAGATAAATTGGCCGGCACAATAAGGAGTGTGTTTGACAATATCCCATGTTGCTTCATGTGTACTGCTCCATGGAGCATGCGTATTGTCGTAGGCTGAACACATCATGGAAGGATCGGTGAACATTTTGTCCCAACGCTCGGGGGCAACGAATACACTATCGGAAGGCATCTTGTAGTAGCCGCGTGTCTGTAATGCTGACACGCTCTCTGTCATGAGGAAAGGCTTGCCGGGAAAATTTCGGGACACATCTTTCACCCACTGGCGATGGTAATTGAAGCCGATGATGTCGAGTGCTCCGCTCTTAAACAAATGATTGTTGGGATCAGGTTCGTTGCATCCGGCAGTAATAGGGCGGGTCGAATCTAACCGTCTGATGATATCTGTCAGGTGTTTTGTCAGTATCGAGTTGGGTGTCATCTCCTTACCATGCGCCAAAGTCGACGCGTCATGGCCTGCATTGAGGATAAGATTGGCCTGTTCAAGCGTAAGTTCATCCGCTCCGGCACCGCTCCATTGTTCAAGCACCTCATTGCCGATCGACCACATCATGACACTCGGATGGTTGCGGTCGCGCAGCACGAGGTCGGAGAGATCACGCTCATGCCACTCGTCGAAGAAACGGGCATAATCATTTTTGGTCTTTTTACGACGCCACATGTCGAAACTCTCATCCATGACGATGAATCCCATCGTGTCGCACATATTCAACAGTTCCGGTGCCGGAGGATTGTGACTGCAACGGATGGCATTGCATCCCATGTTTTTCAACTTCACCAACTGTCGGTGGAGCGCATCTTCGTTGAGGGCTGCTCCCAGGCATCCGAGGTCGTGGTGGTCACAAACGCCGTTGATTTTCAAGTTCTTTCCATTCAGCCAAAAACCGGTTTTGCTGTCAAACTTGAAATCGCGGAAGCCCGTAATGGTGAGCACCTCGTCAACAACCTGATTGTTTAAAATCACTTCCGACTTAACCGTGTAGACGTATGGCCGTTCTACCGACCACAGTTGCGGATGCTTTACCTTCAACAGTTGTTGCGGACTTCCGGTCATCATGGAAGCCACCACCTTTCCTGCAGCATCCATGACGGTATTGCGGTAGGCCGGCTTCTCTCCTTTGATAGCCTCATCGGCCATCTGTATAGCCACGTTGAGCTCACCCTTGGGCGTCGTCACCACATGCGTACCCCAATGGGCTATGTGCATCCGATGGGTAGTGGTAAACCATGTGTGGCGATAGATGCCACATCCGCTATACCAACGCGAATTGGGTTGGTCGCTGTTGTCTACCTTGACGGCCACCACATTCTCGCCACCCTTATTAATATAAGGTGTAACATCATACTCGAAAGAACTGTAACCGTATGGCCTGTGGCCCACCTCATGTCCGTTTACATAGACGGTGGAATTCATATAGACGCCGTCAAACTCCAGAAAATATCGCATGTCCGGGTGGCTGTTTTCCACGTTGAAATGTTTGCGATACCACCCGATGCCTCCCGGCAAGGCACCGCCTCCCGCCCCCGAAGGATTGGCATCAGAGAAGTCGCCTTCGATAGCCCAGTCATGGGGCAGGTTTAACCGTCGCCACGAGGTGTCGTCATAATCCGGTGAAGCCATTTTGGCATCGTTGCCTAACACGAAAAGCCAGTCGCTGTCAAACAACCGGCGTTCTCTTGCTGTTGCACTCACGAGGCACAACAGCAAGAGAAAAACAGAGAGAGATTTCTTCATTATTTAAGTTTTAAGATGATTTCCTTACCCGAATATTGAACGATTTGGCCCTTCACGCCATCGAGATCAAGGTCTTTGGAAGCAGCTCCCGGCTTACGGTAAACAATCTTGAAGCGACGGCTTTTCAACATCCCATCAAATTCTCCTTTCCGGTTGCCTATCGTCAATTTTTTGGCCTTGTCGTCATAGCCAAACTCTATTGTGGCATATTTACCCTTCTCATAGTTATAGTTGGTGCCCTCATCCTCATAGAGTGTGAATCCGCCATCCTTGCCGGCATAGATATAGAGCGTTATCAGCTCTGCCGGCTTCTCGTCGCTCCATTGCATTTCCGGGCCAAAAGGAATGATGGCACCTGCCGGAACAAACACGGGAATCTTCTCAAATGGTGCGTCGGCTGTAATGGTCTGCCCACCTTGATAATACTTGTTGGTGTAGAGGTCGTACCAGCCGGTTTGTTTGGGGAGATAGACCTGTCGGGTGCGCGCTTTGTATTCGTCCACCGGGCAAGCCATGAAGGCCGGCCCGAACATCCATTGGTTCTTGATGTTGTAGACATTGTTGTCGCCATTGAAGTCCATCACCAATGGGCGCATCATGGTGTAGTCCTTCAAATGCACCGCACCGGCCATGCTGTAAAGATAAGGCATCATACGGTAGCGCAGCTTGTCGTATGCGACGATGGTCTTATAGGCCGGGTGATTGTCGGGTGCAATGTTCCACACTTCGCGCAAAGGCCATTGTCCATGGGCACGATAGAGGGGGATAAAGCACCCGAACTGGTTCCAGCGGGTTTGCAACTCGCGCCATTCTTTCAGGTCTTCGTTTTCCTCTCCCGTTTTGTCAAAGAGCTGTTGGGCAGCCACATAGCGGTTTTCCACACAGAAACCTCCCTGATCCATGCCCCAGAAAGGCAAGCCACTGATAGAATAGTTCATACCCGCAGTCATCTGAGCACGCATGTCCTCCCACCGTGTGGCGATATCACCGCTCCAAGTGGCCGTACTGAAACGCTGTTCCCCGGCAAATCCGCTTCGGGTGAGCAGGAATACACGCCGTTCGGGATTCACCGATCGTTGCCCGTTATAGATGGCATCGGCATTCACGATGGAGTAGGCGTTGAAATATTCGGTGCTCGTGCCGAGTGCCGTAGGGCCGGAGAGTTTTTTGCGATACCACATCGGTGTGCAGTCGCGCACGTTGGGTTCGCTGGCATCCATCCACCAGGCATCAATGCCATATTTATATTTCGAGTAGAGATTCTCATCCATTTGCCTCCAAAACATCTTGCGTGCACCGGCATCGTAGGCATCGTAAAAAGAGCCCATGTGGCCCAGCCAGTCGTAGATGGAGTCTTTCACGGCTTGATGATACATCCATCCGTTGGCATCGAGCTCCTTGTAGTTTTTCACCGTACAGTAGAATTTGGGCCATACGGAAATCATGAAGCGCCCGTGCATGGCATGGATACTGTCGAGCATGGCCTGCGGATAGGGGTAGCGAGAGGCCTCAAACGTGTGGTCGCCCCACGAATCGAGCTTCCAGTAATTCCAGTCCTGCACGATGTTGTCCACCGGAATGCGACGCTTACGGAATTCGCTCAGGGTCGATTCTATCTCCTGACTGCTCGTATAGCGTTCCCGGCTTTGCCAGAAGCCGAGCGTCCACTTCGGGAAAACCTGTGCCTTGCCGGTCAATGTGCGGTAGCCCGCAATTACCCCGTCTATACTTTTACCGGCAATGAAGTAGTAGTCCATGTCCTTGCTCATTTCGCTCCAGATGCTCAGTTTGCCCTGTTCCTCCTCGCTCTGTGGGACGGCAGCCCTCAGTCCGCAATAGCTCACGTCGCCATCGGGATACCAGTCGATGAGGATTTTAGTCTTGACACCTCTCTTCAAAGAGGCCGTGAACTTATAACTATTGGGATTCCAAGCTGTGCGCCAACGCTCCGGCACCACTTCTTTGCCATCGATATACACTTTCATGTAACCGGCATAATAGAGGATGAACCGATAAAGGTTATCAACGGGAGCTTCGAGATAGCCTTCGTAAGTCACGTGCGAGCCGTTCAGTTTGAAGCCTGCCGGCAGGTTGCCCACTCCGATGTCCTTACTGCTTCCGATGGCCAGTTGGGGCAGGGCAAACTCATAGTAGATGCTGTCTTCTCCCCGCACCAACTTGTGGCCGTCTTTGGCAACATACGTTCCCGTGAGGCTCCCTTTCTTCCCATCCTTGTCATAAAGGGTGAAAGCGCGGTTCAGCTGCAAATAGTCGTTTGGATTGCCGAAGCGGCAATAGCTGTAGCTGTCCCACAGAATGCCGTAATTCTTGTTGCTGATAACGAAAGGTACGCTCACTTTTGTGTTGTATTGGAAGAGGTCTTCGTTCTTTCCTTTCATGTTCAGCTCTTCGCTTTGATGCTGTCCGAGTCCGTAGAAAGCCTCATCGGCAGGGCTGTCGAACAGCGCATGCCACGTCCACCCATGTTTTTGGGCTTCGGTCAGTTTGCCATCCACGCCGATTTCCCGTTCCGGAACGGTGAAGGGCTTGAAAGTCTTGCCTTTGTCAGCTGTCTCTGCCAACAGCAACCGACCGTCTCCGTCATAGAAAGAGATGCGCCCCGTAGTCCCGTCCACAATGGCCTTCATGCCGTCTGTCTGCACAGTGATTAGGTTTTCCTGTTCCGAGACCTTGAATTTGGGCTGTGCCGTTTGAGGAACGATAATCAGACTTTGCTTGTCGGGAAAAGTCTGTTCGGCTGTCGCCTGCACCCGGATGATGCGGTTGTCCACCACCTGCAACCTGATGATATGCGGCCCGAAGTCCATGTGGCGGGTCAGAGGGATGGTGACATAATTGCCATTAGTGACATAACTTGCCGCGGAAGCCATTGTCGCCCCGGAAAAGAGAAGTGTCGATAAGAATATTTTTAAGACTTTCATATAGTGACTTAGTATTGAGTTTCTTGTGATAAAGGCATCCGTGTCGTTCGTAATCAGATATGCCCACGTTGGAAACACGATGGGCACACTGCGTAGCCATAATGCTGTTTCTCATGCTCGAAGCGTCTGAGACTTGATGTTTTGGTAGAGTAGGGGGAGTGCGCCGACCGCCTTTGATTTTCCTATCTCCTTCAGTGTTAAACTTGCGCCCTCCTGTCGCATTGTCTTGTTCGTATGGAATTGCCGTTCAACTCTTCTCCGAGCTCTCCCTTATCTTCAGTATCATCGGCACCACCTCTTGGTATATTTTGGGATCACCGTTGATATTTCTCATCAGCAATTCGCAGGCTTTCATTCCCTGTTCGTGGGCCTGATCCATGATGGCCGACAGGCGGGGGGTGACAAAGGCGGCCGTGTCTCCATCGGTGAAACCAATGATGGCAACGTCATCGGGGATGCGCAGGCTTGCCGCCTTGATGGCATCGAAAGCAGCGTAGGTGAGGATGTCGTTGAAAGCCAGAATGGCATCCGGCCGTTCCTCCCGTTGCAGCAGGTCAAGTGTGGACTTGCGAGCCACTTCAAAGTCTATTTTGCCGCACACCACCAGCGATCGGTCTATGGCGATACGGTTTTCGCGCAATGCTTCCAGATAGCCGTGTTTGCGGCGGCGCACCATGTCGAGATGGTTGGGGCCGCCGATAAATGCGATTCTCCGTGCCCCCTTGTCTATGAGGTGTTGGGTGGCTTCCTGTGCAGCCACATCGCCGTTGGCTACCACTTGGGAAAACAACTCCGGCAGGCAGGTGCGGGCAAAGAACACGAGGGGTATTCCCATTTTGTGCAGTTCGCGGAAGTGGCTGTAGTCCACTGTGTCCTGTGCCAGGCAGGCTATGATACCCTCCACGTGCATGTCAAGGAAGTTGTCAAGCAACAGCGACTCCCGTTCATGGCTCTCGTGGCTGTTGGCGCTTATCACCGAGTAGCCAGCCCGGGTAGCATAATCTTCTATGCCGTCGAGAACAGCAGCGTAATAGTGGGTTACCAGATTGGGCACAATGACCCCTATCACGCGGGGCGCCTCCTTGCGCAAACTCTGTGCAAAAGGATTGGGGCGATAATTTAACTCTTTGGCCAGAGCTTGAATCTTCGTTTTCAGCTCTTCGCCCACCTCATGGCTGTTTCTGAGCGCGCGCGACACCGTCGCAATACTCACTCCAAGTCGATCGGCCAAATCCTTTAAGGAGGTTCTCCGCTGTTTCATCTGATAATTAACAATTTGCCAGTTAGTGACTACAAAGTTAATAGTTTTTTTTGAAAGCGCAAACGTTTACGTTAAATTTTCACATCGAACTGAACTATGGGTATAGAAATTACACTATCTTTGCATACAGAAAGGGTGGTGTTGTCATCCGACGATTTGAAAGACGGAAGATTCCAACCATTTCCACCGCTTTTAGTTGATACGAACATTGAGTAATGAATAGTTGATAATAAGTTAGTTAGAAAATGAGAGGCCTATGCTTGTCGTGAGACAGACATAGGCTTTATTGTTTTCCTGCCGGCAAAGGGTGTTTACCCACCTTGTCTTTGTGGGAAACTTCAAGAGCATATCATCTTTCATACGGCATTCGCACAATTCGTTCAATTCGCCGAAGAATATAGATGTCGGCGAATTTTCCGAATGGAGTGAATGATTCATTCAAACCTCATTCTCATCAGCCGTTGGGAAATGCCGGGACAAAACGGTGGAGTGCAAATGGTCTCTTTTTCAAAAGCCGGCATCTTGCTTGGGCAACATGACCGTCACTTGATGGCCACATTGTCTAAACGCGGTTTGAGCAGCTTTTCCAAACTGCCCTTTCGGCTCTTGATGTTTCCGTGCCAGATGTATTTCTGCCCTCCCGTCGTGATTTCGATGTCTATTCTTTGCCGATCGTCATAAATCTTGTAGACAGCGTCCTTGTTTTTGAAACTCAGCGCCATTTCATTCGGATGATAAGTGAAGTCGGGAGCCTGATATTCGGTTTCGAGCGGATAGTAAAACTCTACGGTATTGTCGGCCTTTAGCACTGTGTAATAGAGAGTTCCATCATTTAGAGAGAATAGTATAATGTCTTTGTTCCCTTTGTCCACATGGAATGAGAGTACCTTCCTAAGACCTTCCTCCTCAAGGTCGATGGTCAATTCTGTGGTCTTTTTCATCTCCTTGCCGTCCCACTTTTGTTCCGTGTATTTTTCAAAAGGCCTGTCCCGCTGATCGTACTCGCATATTTCCACCGCCTTCGGCAGGTTGTTTTCCACGACAAATGTGGTGAACTCATGCCAGCAGCAGCCATCCTTGACCATCGTGTGAAGTGTCCGGTGCTCGGCATCTACACCGAACATGCCACAATAGTCCTCGGCCAGACTCGAAAATTCCGGACTGTAGCAAAATCCCTTGTCAGTTGCCAGATAGATCGAAAACGAAGGCCCGTTATAGCAACTGTTTTGCCCGTTCATGAGGGCGAAGTCTTTTTTGCCGTCGAAATTGTAATCTTCATAGAGTATGGTGCTGAACTCTCCGTATGGCCGTTCCGAGATATTGGCCACAAGCTTGCCGTCGTGGAGGTCACATAGGAGAGCGTCCGCATCTACGCCGAAGAGTTCCTTGTTGCTTTTTTTGTCGTAGATGGTCACACTCCCCGGGCTGGTCACCTCCGATGTATCGGAAATATATACTTTGCCGTAATATTTATCGGAGAAGCCGTCGACCTTGAAAGAGACTTGACTAAGGGCCGATACGCCCCAACAAATAAGGGGCAGGAGTAGAAATATCTTTTTTTTCATCATTGTGAGTCGCAGTTTAAAGGATGTCATACGGTTTGTTTCGTTCGTCTCACCGGTAATTTGATAACGCTTTGTGTGCGTGGATATTACCCACCTCCACGGCTAAATAGCTTTCTTTGCCAGTAGTCTCATTTCATCTATCTTACTCCCGTTCCACATAAACCGTGGGGAAAGGCGTGTCATCGGATGCCCCATACCAAGAATACCGACAGTATATATCTCCCAAACCGGACAGATGACCACAAAGTTCCGAATAATCCATAGCTTTGATGCTGTCCATATCAGCTTTATTGGTAAATCGCACATCGAATCCCAACCAGCGTTTTTGGACCTGCTCCTCGCGCAGCAAGTCAATGCAGCGGTTCACAAACTGCTTCATCACAAGGGTGTCGGTAGCTTCGTAGTAGACCACGAAATGCAAGTAGTTGATGTCCCCGGTTTCATCAGCGGGCAGTGCTACCGCATAGCGTTCGCCCGCCTTGAAAAGACGCTTCTTCAAGGCCTCGCTCTTCTTATATCCATCACGGATGTTGGCATAAGTGTCATAGAAGGGACCATATTGGGTGCACTGCATTCTGGCAGTAAATTCCGGGTGTCCCATAGGATAGAAACTGAGAAACTCATAGGTGCCACCATCACAGAAATGAGGAGTATGCAGGCTCGTCCAATAGACGAGATAGTCACCAAAGGGATATTCCCACACAAACTGCTCACGGCTATACCGTTCCTCCAAGTAGCTGTGGATCTGACGCTTCATGTCCTTCCACTCGTATAACCTGAGTAAGAAAAAAACTCCGACAGACATAGCCAAAAGACCTGATACGATTAGTATTTTCTTCATATTATTGAGTTAATACAGATTCTATATTGTTTATTCTTGCAAAAGCAAGTCAGTCGTTATCGTCTATGTTGACAGCCCGGCGGATGAATTCCACCTCCGCGCTGCCGTTTCTGTAGACTTTGAAAAAGAGTGTGCCGTAGACGAACGACCGCACAAGCCGGTCATTCCACATCGCGGGTGTCCACTCCGGCATGTCGCCCAGCAGGCGGAAGGCTTCAGCTTCGAAGCCTTCTGTGGCATCGGCTGCCACCTCTATGTTGGAGATGCTGCCGTCTTTCTCCACCATGAACACCACATCTATCTTGGCGCTGATGCCCATTTCCAGCTCCGCCTTGGGGTAATGCACCTGCTCGGTCAGATATTCCGACAGAGCCGCTTCACCTCCCGCGAACTGCGGCTGTTGGTCTGTCCAGCGGTCATACGACTCGTCGCCGTCGGCTCCCTTTGTCGGCGGGGCACTGCTGAACTTGGCAATTATGAAGCCATTGCCCCGTTTCTCCACTTTCACATAGTGGTCTCCATCAACGCCTGAGGTCTGCGAGTGGATGCCATACCATCCGCTTTTCCGGGTGACATATACCTCGTATTGAGGTTTCCATCCATTTTTCGGGGTGGCGTTGAACACTAAATCGTCTATCAAATTGTTGTTCAAATACAGATGTCTGCCTACTTCGGCCCAGTATTTCTTGTCAACGAAGTGGCGGATGAGGTAGCGCTGGTAGGCCGGTGCATCCAAGTCAATGGTCAGTTTGGTGGAGAGATAAGAGCGATAGAAGTCCTCGATAAAGGTCACCGCATGTTTGTGTTGCTTCGGTATATGTATCACGTGGTGGTAGAAGATGGTGTCGGAGGCCGTTTGCCCCAGGTCTATAGGAGTGATGTAGCCAATTTTGCGACGGCCGTCCTTGTCGGTCACCATGCGCACGGGGATGCGTTCCCATCCTGATTCACCACCGGTTTTGAAGCACACCATATACCAGCCGCCCTTCAATGGCACCACGCGCAGAGTCTTCTGGAAGTTACGGGGCACTTCTTGCGCCCGGATGGTTGCGTCGTAGTCGCCATCTGTCATCAGTATATTGTCTATCGCGGTTTCCGTGAGGTGGGTGGCATTCAGTTGCTCCCACCCGTCTTCACTCGAAACAGAGCCGTTGTTGCCCTTCACGTAGTATTCGCGGATAATTCGCATGTCGGCCGCCGTGTCGATTGCCGTTGTGTCTTGAGCGATTGCGAGACTGTCGCCGGAAGTCTCCGAAGTATTGAAACCACGACCGTGTCCGCGCAGCCAAAAGAAAAGGATAGCCCCAAGTGCAAGGCTCAAGAGGACTGAAAAGAGAATGATACGTTTTCTGTTCATATTTATGATGTTTGTTTTTATCTGTCGGTTATTGGGAAATCCTCTTCGGAGAAACCGGGAGTGTATATCACATGAAAGTGATCTCCGCATTCGGCATTGGCCTCAACCGGTTATTTCAACTTATCATTGAAGTCACCGATGACACCTTCGTCCATCTCCCGTCTGTCTATCATCACGATTCCCATCTCTCCGTTTATCTTGTTTTAGCATTGTCGGTGCGTTTCTTCGACCGCCTTTTGGGGTGATGCTTGTCATGGTCGTATTTGACGACCCACACAAACAAGGCGACTGTGACAATCAGGAGGGGCCAAGCCCACCATTCTGTGCAGCAGAACGCTTCTTTCGTGGTGGTTACAAGTTCACCGAAGCTGTGCCCGTCTAACAGAAAATTCACGAAAAGCAATCCAAAGAAAGCTCCCATCCCATTGATGGAAACCGAAGCCATGAGCTTCAATTTGTCGTTCCACGAAGCATTCCTCCCTCCCTTCTCCTCATACTCAAGCAGGAAAACAGAATAAATGGCCGGCATCAAGATAAAATAGACTCCTACGCCTTTGAGGTGGGGGAACAAGTAGGTACGTTGAAAGACCGCATGGACAAGCTCACTTTCTCTATTTAAAATCAGTACCAGGAAAAGCAGTCCGTAGGCCATCAACAATCCGAGCATATATCTCAACGCACTGTTGCGCATCCTGTTCAAGCATTGCTTTTTATAGACAAGCAGAATGACGGCACTTGCGCCTGCCAACAGGAAGAATATAAGTTGATATATAATAAGTGTCGCAACAGTATTCATGGTGTCATTAAATATAATATTCGGCGGCATCGACCAGCCCGGCGCGCAGGGCATACTTGGTAGCCTCATGCACCGTGTTGACGCCTAACTTGCGAAAGATGTTCTTCCGATGCGTGTTGACCGTATGGAAACTGGAGAAGCGGCGCTCGGCAATCTCGCGCGTGGTGAAACCCAGTGCTATCTCCTTCAGCACCTCCGTTTCGGTTTTGGTCAGTTTCACGCGCTCCTCTTCTTCATTCTGCCGTGGCGCAAGCAGCATCTCCGTCATTCGCCGGCAGATGAATCGTTCGCCACGAATGGCACACTCGATGCCCTCCCGGATTTCTTCGAGAGACGCCTCTTTGAGCAAAATGCCGAACTGGCGGCTGCTGGCAATCAACCGGCGGACAAAATCAAGACTGAGGTCTTCGCTGAAAAGAAGCCAGCGTGTCTGTCGGAAACGCTCACCGAGAATGAGGAGTTCTTCGACGTCGTTGATGTCGAAAAGCGTGTAGTCGAGCATCACCACGGCATCATCATCGGCCTTGAGTGCCTCCATCAGTTCCGCCTTGTCTTCGGTGTATTTAGACTCGGTTCCCGCAATGGCACTCACCACGTAAATGAGCCCGGCACGGGTGATGTCTTGTTTGTCTGCCAACAGAATCTTCATGTTTGCCTATAATTTGTTTGCAAATGTATTAAATAAATCCGTAATCAAGAAAAGATGTCATGAATTTTACGATGGTTTTTTGTCGGAAAGTTGCGATGCCGGTTGCAGCTTACCTTTAGGACAGTAGATGTTTGATGAGGGAGAAGCATACACGCATTGGCTACACGCCGACAATGATCGGTGAAAGTCTACTCCGCAAGACGTAGAAAAATAGCGAATAATATCAACAAAAACACATCCACCAAAACTCTCCAACCAGAACGGGAAACCGATTTTAAACTGCCGATAAACCCCCTCGATTATCCCATTCGGGCCCTTCGTGTTTGCAAAAGAGCCACGGTTGAGAGCCGGAAGGGCCACAGTTGCATCGCAGCTGTGGCCCTTTTGCAAGCCTGTTGAGGCCCTTTTAGGCCCGTTTTCGGCATTGGGCCTATGTTAATAAAATTCAAATGGCTGATTGCCAGTGCTTTGAAAGCATCGCCAAAATTCGCCTATTTGCGTCCGAGTAGATTGTCGGTTGCAAATATCGCAATCTCAGAGGCCGAAAGTGAGTAAATAGTTTAACAATTCGTTTTATCCGGAATGTCTCCCTACGGCATATCGGCTAAGCCCCTTTTTGCCTTTTATGTCCTCTCTTTCAGTGGGAGCAATCATGGTGTCCTTCCCCTCCTTGGAAGATTGTGCCGGGGGAGTAGCCGGCCGGTAGGCTTTGTGTCGCCAAGCATTGAAAACAGGAGAGGCAAGACGGGAAATGGGAATAAGGAAGAGGTAAACCGCATTTTTATTTTGAATTGTCTCCAATTTGCATTACCTTTGCAGTAATATATGATGGTGTCCGGTGGAGCGGTGGGGTGTTCCCTTTACGCTTTCCGGTGCCGTTTGGGTTTTGACGAAAAGAAAAAGCAAATGGATATAGAAGCTGTAAAAGAGATTATCAGACAAGGCGACGGCCTGTCCAACACGCTGGGCATGGAGTTTCTCTCCACTCCCGAACCCGACATCGTGAGAGCACGAATGGAAGTCAACGATAGAAACAAGCAGCCGTTCGGCTTCTTGAGTGGCGGGGCCTCGCTCGCTTTGGCCGAAAATCTGGCCGGTGTGGGCTCTATGGCCCTTTGTCCGGGCAAAGTGTGCGTGGGCATCAGTGTGAGCGGTAACCACGTGAAGGCAATGGCATACGGTGGCGTGGTGCAGGCCACGGCCCATCTTCAGCACAAGGGGCGCACGCTCCACGTGTGGCATATCGACATCACCAACGAGGAGGGAGACCTCATCTCCACCGTGCAGGTGACCAATTATATCATCACGCCCCGGAAGAATGGATAGCTTCGCACTCTATCGGTTGCCCGAACAGCGGGAGTATGTGCGCATGAAACAGACCACGGGGAGCCCTCGAACGATCGGTTCTGTAGCCGAACTTGGAGAACAGAGGGGCTTCGTGATGGCCCCTTTCGCGGCTTCGGAAGGTTGTCCGATCGTGCTCTTGGAACCCGATGAAGTGTCGGTATGCCCTGTGGGCGATGATGTGGAAGCGCACATTGAAGATTGTCCCGTCCGGGAGGATGCCGAACGCGCGTGTTATCAGGCCGACTTTGCCCGTTTCCATGCCCGTCTCAAGAGCGGCGAATTCCGCAAGATCGTACTCGCCCGTTGCAGCGAAGTGAGTTTGCGAGGGCCGGTCGATACCGAAAGTCTGTTTCTTCATGCCTGCCATCTCTATCCCCACCAGATGATAGCCCTCTTTTCGTCACCGCTCACGGGCACTTGGCTCATGGCCACCCCTGAAGTGCTGCTTGATGGCGACGGCTGTCGGTGGCGCACGATGGCATTGGCCGGCACGATGAAGACCGACGGGCCGTGGAGCGAGAAAAACCGGGAAGAACAACGCTATGTAGCCGGTTACATCATGGACTGCCTGACCCGGTATGGAGAAAATGTCAGCCGATCGGCCACTTATACGCGCTCGGCCGCCCGACTTTGCCATCTCTGCACTGACTTTGAGTTTGATTTGGCCCCCGGGTGCGGGGTGGGTGACTTGCTGGACGCGCTCTATCCCACACCCGCCGTGTGCGGCATTCCGAAAGAGGAGACGCGCCGATATATCTTGGACAACGAACATACGCCCCGCCTATATTACAGTGGTTTTCTCGGACCGCTCGACCCTGTGGGGGAGACCCATCTTTTCGTGTCGCTGCGCTGCATGAAAATCGGTGCCGGATTGCAACTCTACGCCGGCGGCGGTTTGCTCACCGACAGTCGGGAGGAGCGGGAGTGGGAGGAGACCGAAGACAAACTGAACACCATGCGTCATGTATTCGAATAAAGAGAATGTCAACATACTCACCTCGCTGCTCGTCGCCCACGGGGTGACAGAGGCTGTGGTGTGTCCCGGTAGCCGCAACGCGCCCATCGCGCACAACCTCAACGAGTGTCCGGACATCACGTGCCACCCCGTCACCGATGAGCGGTCGGCGGGTTTCTATGCCCTTGGCATGGCGCAATATACACACGCTCCGGTAGTGGTTTGTGTCACTTCGGGCACGGCCCTGCTCAATCTGGCTCCTGCCGTGGCCGAGGCTTTCTATCAGCATTTGCCACTTGTCGTGGTGAGTGCCGACCGTCCGGCGGCGTGGATAGACCAGCAAGACGGGCAAACGCTGCCGCAGACCGATGCTTTAGGGCGTTTCGTGTGTAAGGCCGTTTCGTTGTCCGAACCTGCCGATGGGCAACAGCGGTGGCATTGTAATCGTCTTGTGAACGAGGCTTTGATGGCCTGTAAACGGCATGGCGGTGGGCCTGTACACATCAATGTGCCCATTTCCGAGCCGCTGTTTTATTTCGATGTCGAACGGCTTCCGCATGAGCGGACCATTCGGATGGTGGAAGCGACGGAGGATGTCGGGTGTTACAGCGTGTTGGAAGAAACGTTTTTTGCCGCCAAACGGCCTATGGTGGTGGTAGGACAGTTGCAAGGCGATGAGGCGAGGTGGTTGGGCAAAACCCTGTGGGAACTGTCTTCCGAGGTGCTTGTGATTTATGAGTGTCTTGCAGCATCTGCTATCGAAGACGGCCGGTGGGCCTGCATAAGTTCAGAGAAACTGCCCCCTCAACATATAGATAAGGTGTTGGCACAAACCAGCGAAGCCCCCGATGACTATTATCCCGACTTCATTCTCTATCTCGGCGGTACGCTCATCAGCAAGCAACTCAAGCAGTTTCTTCGTCGGGCACCTCGTGCAGAGACGTGGATTGTGAACCGGGGAGGGGCTGTCTATGACACATTTATGAATCTCGCAGGCGTGATCGATGGGCGTGCAGGCTACATTCTGGAAAACACTGTCGTTCGTCTTCGGCAGAAAAAGGACCGGGGAGAACTCGCGTTCGATGCGGCCTATCATCACCGCTGGCATCAAGCTATTCGCGAAGCAGAACATGCCGTGTCTCGTTTTGCGCCTTGCTATTCCCAACTTCTGGCCGTCAAGTCTTTCTTTGACTACATGCCGGCCAACTGTTATTACCATCTTCATGCCGCCAACAGCATGTCGGTGAGGCTTGTCAATATGTTTGCCACCGACCATGTATGGTGCAATCGCGGTGTCAATGGCATAGAAGGAAGTCTTTCTACGGCAGCCGGTTTCTCGCTCTTGGCCCATTGCGAGGTCTTCTGCATCATCGGGGACCTTAGCTTTTTCTACGACCAAAACGCGCTTTGGCCATCGTTGAGGCGCAATTTCAAAGTGTTGTTGTTGAATAACCACGGGGGGGGTATTTTCAGTTCGTTGCCCGGCCTGAAAGCGAGTGGGGCGCATGAGCGTCTGGTCTCGGCCCGTCACGGACTTTCCGCTGAAGGCATTTGCAGGCAATGCGGTGTGGACTATCTCTCTGCCCGCAATGAGGGAGAGTTGCTCCAAGGGATGGCCCGTTTTTTGGATAAAGGCAATGAGCGTCCGGTGGTGTTCGAAGTGTTTACCGATCCGGCGGAAGATGAGTGTGCCATGAAAGAGTATTATTAAACAAAATAGCTATGACAAGAGAATGGAAAAAGATTGAAGGGTTTGATTTTAAGGAAATCCTCTTCGAGGAATACAATCACATTGCGAAGATAACCATCAACCGGGAACGCTACCGCAATGCCTTTACACCGCTCACGACATGGGAGATGGGTCAGGCTTTCAGCTATTGTCGCGAAGCACAGGACATCCGTGTGGTCATCCTTACGGGGGCCGGCGACAAAGCCTTCTGTGCCGGCGGCGACATGCACGTGAAAGGGCGGGGAGGCTATGTAGGCTCAGATGGTGTGCCCCGTCTCAATGTGCTTGATGTGCAGATGCAGATACGGCGCCTTCCGAAACCCGTCATCGCCATGGTCAATGGCTATGCCATTGGCGGCGGACATGTGCTTCACGTGATGTGCGATCTCACCATTGCCTCCGAAAATGCCATCTTCGGACAGACGGGGCCTAAGGTCGGTTCTTTCGATGCCGGCTTCGGTTCTTCCTATCTCGCCCGCATGGTGGGACAGAAGAAAGCGCGCGAAATTTGGTTTCTGTGCAAACAATATTCCGCACGGGAGGCCGAAGCGATGGGGATGGTGAACAAGGTGGTGCCGTTAGTGGAGTTGGAAGACACGTGTGTAGAGTGGGCGGAAATTATGATGGAACGCAGCCCGCTGGCTCTCCGCATGATCAAGGCCGGCCTCAATGCCGAACTCGACGGGCAGGCCGGCATTCAGGAATTGGCCGGCGATGCCACCATGCTCTATTACACCATGGATGAAGCACAGGAAGGAGGCAGGGCCTTCCTTGAAAAACGGAAGCCGGACTTTGGCAAGTATCCGCAGTTTCCGTGATTTGATAAGGCTTATAGGCCCAATAAGGCATATTGGGCCTATAAGCCCTATAATCTAATAACAAACTAAATATTAGCGATGACTAAAGAATTCTTGCCATTAAAGGGTAATTATCGCAACCTGATAGCTTATCAAAAGGCGGAATGCATCTATGACATTACATTCTATTTTGCCCATCATTTCTTGGAAAAAGGCGACAGGACAGTTGACCAAATGATACAGGCCGCCCGCTCCGGCAAGCAAAATATTGCAGAAGGAAGTGCTGCGTCTACCACTTCTTCTGAAACGGAAATTAAGTTGATGAACGTTGCCAAAGCCAGTTTGCAGGAGCTTTTGCTTGATTATGAAGATTATCTGAGAGTGAGAGATTTGGTGATATGGGAGGTCGGTGATGCTAAGGCTAAAGCAGCAAGACTGTATTGCTCGCGAAACAACGACTCGGCACGTTATCGTAAAGCCATTCAAGTGCGTTCGGCCGAGACCATTGCCAATATTGCCATAACGCTTATACATCAGGAAGACGTGTTGTTAAGAAACTATATAAGTCGCATTAAGACCGATTTCCTGAGGCAAGGAGGTGTTAGAGAGCAAATGACAAGAGCGAGAATAGATTATAGAAATACGCATCATTAATACTTAGTATGAGCTATCGGATAGATATTTCGGAACAAACGTTCCATTTCAAGCAGCCGGCGGGAACTTCCCGTGGGGTGTATCAGACAAGGCATAGCTACTTCCTTACCCTGTCGTCTGACGAGCAGCCGGGCATTGTGGGAATGGGGGAGTGTGCCCCTTTACCCGATTTAAGTTGCGACGCCATACCCGAATATGAGAAAATATTGGAGGAAATGTGCCGCCTTGTGTCACAGTTGGGGACGATACCCTATGACATGCTGCGCCCCTATCCTTCTATGCTCTTTGGTCTGGAGACTGCCTTCGCGCAGTTTAAGGCTAAGGGGAGCAAGGCTCTTTTTGACACTCCTTTCGGTCGCGGAGAAGAAGGCATCACCATCAACGGACTCGTGTGGATGGGTACTTTCGACGAGATGTATCGTCGGTTGGAAGAAAAACTGCGGTTGGGATTCCATTGTGTGAAGTTGAAGATAGGGGCCATAGACTTTGAACAAGAACTCGAACTGGTGCGGCATATCCGTGAGGCGTTCACAAAAGAACAGATAGAATTGCGGGTGGATGCCAATGGGGCCTTTACGCCCGATAATGCCATGAAGCGGCTGGAAGCACTGGCGCGGTATGACATTCATTCCATCGAACAACCCATCAGGCAACATCAGTGGGTGGATATGGCAAAGCTTTGCCGGGAGTCTCCACTGCCGATAGCTTTGGACGAGGAACTCATCGGGGTCAACCTGCAAAGCATGAAAGCCGCTCTGCTCGAAGAGATTCGCCCACAGTATATTGTCCTCAAACCGAGTCTGCACGGAGGGGTGTCCGGTTGCACGGAATGGATAGACCTTGCGAGGCCACTCGGTATCGGAAGTTGGATAACTTCTGCCTTGGAGAGCAATGTTGGGCTGAATGCCATTGCGCATTTCTGCGCCGCAACTTACGGCCCTCATATCACCATGCCGCAAGGGTTGGGTACCGGCCAACTCTTCACTGACAATATTTCCATGCCCCTCTGCATCGAAGGCGACAAGTTATGGTTTAAACAAACGGACGGCAATCAATGACGCAGGAAGAGTTTTTGGAAGAGTGGAACAATGATTCCGACAAGTTGTTGGTGCATACCAGCGGCTCCACAGGTAGTCCCAAGCCTTTGTGGGTGGAGAAACAGAGAATGTTGGCTTCGGCTCGTGTCACGTGCGACTTTCTTGGTTTGAAGTCCGGAGACACGGCCTTGCTCTGTATGTCTTTGGACTATATCGCCGGCAAAATGATGGTTGTGAGAAGCATTGAGCGCGGGCTGCGTTTGATTTCTGTACCCCCGAGCGGTCATCCATTGGCTACATTGGTGGGCAGAGTGGCCGCCCCCGTGTTTGCAGCGATGGTACCCATGCAGGTGTATAATTCCCTCCAAGTGCCCGAGGAGCGGAAAATGCTCCGCGAAATCCGTCATCTCATCATCGGCGGAGGGGCTATTGAAGACCGACTCGCCCGCGAGTTGAGATTTTTTCCGAATGCCGTGTGGAGCACCTATGGCATGACCGAGACCCTTTCCCACATAGCCCTCCGGCGATTGAGCGGCCCGGGAGCAAGCGAATGGTATGAGCCTTTCGATGGCGTGGAATTGTCGCTCACTTCCGATGGTTGTCTTGTGATCTGCGCACCGGCTGTTTGCGACCATCCGTTAGTGACCCATGACAGGGCAGAATTGCTCCCTTCCCATCGAAGCGAAGGGTCGAAAGTGCGTTTTCGGATACTCGGCCGCAAGGATAACGTGATAGATTCCGGAGGCATCAAAATTCAGATTGAAGAAGTGGAAAAAGCCCTGCGGCCTTTTCTGCGTATGCCTTTCCTGATAACGAAAAAGAAAGACGCGAAGTTTGGAGAGGCTGTTGTGCTTCTCACCGAGCAGACCGATATGGCTGACATGGCTGAAATCTGCATGAACGCCTTACCTAAATATTGGGTTCCCCGTGCGTATATCCATGTGGAAAAGATACCTCTCACCGAAACGGGGAAGCCTGCCCGTGCCGTAGCTGAAACGCTGGCTGCGCGGTCGGCATCGGGTGTCACCCTTCCCTGAAGAAGTCGAGGGCTTCTTTCACCTCCGCTTCCTCCACCGTTTGATTGATTTTGATGTCACCGATGCCCCCCAAAAGAGTCACATTGATTTCGTTTCCGCGGTTTTTCTTGTCATGGTGCATGAGTGCGATGAGCTCATTGTAATCATCGCAAGTGATACCGAGTATTCCGTAATATTCGCGGATGAACTCTACCGTCTGTCGCAGCTGTTCTGTTGGGAACCCTGTTTTGACAGCACTCAAATAGAGTTCTGCTATCAGGCCGAATGCTACAGCGTAGCCATGAAGTATCGGAGTGCGCTTCAAGGCCCAGCTCTCGAAAGCGTGGCCGAAGGTGTGCCCGAGATTCAAAGCCTTGCGGAGTCCTTTCTCCGTTGGGTCTTCGAGCACGATGCGCTCCTTCACTTTCACCGAGTCGGCCACCATCTTTTGCAACTGTTTGAGGTCGGGGTGATGCAAATCGTAGTTCATCAACTCGGTCCACATGTTTTTATTGGCTATGAGACCATGCTTGAGCATCTCGGCATAGCCGCTGCAGATGTTCTTCTCGTCGAGCGTTTTAAGGAAATCAGTGTCGAGAATCACAAACTTGGAATCGTTGAACACCCCTATTTCATTCTTCAACCCGTTGAAGTTGATCCCCGTCTTTCCACCTACTGAGGCATCCACCATAGCCAGTAGGGTGGTGGGGATATTGATAAAATTGATGCCCCGCTTGAAAGTGGAAGCAGCAAACCCTCCGAGATCAGTCACCATGCCGCCCCCCAGATTGATAAGCAGCGAGTGGCGTGTGGCTCCTCCCTTGCCGAGCATCTCCCACACGTGGGCTATCGTGTCAAGGTCTTTATGTGAGTCGGAAGCCCCAATGGTGATCATCCGGGCATTCTTCAAGCTCAGAAATCTGCTCATGACGGGCCAACATTCCCGGAGTGTTGTTTCGTCGGTCAGAATGAATATTCTGTCATGTTCACATTCCGAAATGGCGGTGGCCAATTCGCTTTTCAGACTCTTTGAGATGATAATCCTTTGTTCCATGCTTGCTTCTACTGATAAATCCATTGGCAAAGTTAGCTTTTTCCGTTAAATGTGCAAAGTTTTATTCCCTTTTTCTCTCATTCCGTTAAACTATTTTTCTCCCCTCCCGTCTAAAAGAGCATAGTAGACATTGATAAACAGCTTTGATGAAGAAAACATTATTATTGACCGTACTGCTGCTGGCAACAATCGTTGTGAATGCACAGGACAGGTTCATCAGAGGGACAGTGGTGGATCGTGACACGCAGGAGCCCATGATGCAGACCACCGTCCAACTGCTCAAGACCGACAGCACGTATGTGGGCGGGGCCATTACGGATGAGAAAGGACTCTTCCGCATCACGGCACCGGCCGCTGGAAAGTATCTTTTGAAAATCTCAAATGTGGGCTATCAGACCACCGTGAAGCGTGTAGAGATATCCCATGCAAAGGATTTGGATATGGGAAAGATTGTTGTGGGTGCCGATGCCGTCATGCTCAAAGGGGCTGTGGTGACGGCCCAGGCACAAAAGGTGGTGCTCCAGGAAGATACCTTTGTTTATAACTCTGCAGCCTTCCGCACTCCCGAAGGTTCGACGATAGAAGAGCTGGTAAAGCGGCTTCCCGGTGCAGAGGTAGACGACAACGGGACCATTAAAATCAATGGTAAGGAGGTGAAGAAGATACTTGTCGACGGCAAGGAGTTTATGGTGGGAGACACCAAGACGGCTTTGAAAAACCTGCCCACCTCCATTGTGGATAAAATCAAGGCTTACGACGAGCGCAGCGATCTCTCCCGGGTGACGGGCATAGATGATGGGGAGGAGCAGACCGTGCTTGATTTTGGCATCAAACCGGGTATGAACAAAGGTGTGTTTTCCAATATTGACCTCGCCGTCGGAACGCACGACCGCTATGCCGAGCGCATGATGGGTGCATGGTTCAACGACAAGCAACGTCTGATGCTTTTTGCACAGGCCAACAACACCAATGACCGCGGTTTTCCCGGAGGTGGCGGTCGGGGCCATTTCGGAGCCGGCAGGCAGGGACTCAACGCCTCGAAGATGGTGGGAGCCAACTATAACTATGAGAAGAAAAACAGGTTGAAGGTGGATGCGAGTCTGCGTTGGAACCACTCCGATGGCGATGCCTATTCCACGACTTCGGCAGAGAATTTCGTCAGTCGTGTAGGGGCATTCTCCAACAGCGTCCGCCAGAACTACACACGTAGCAACAGTTGGGACGGTCGCATGCGCCTAGAGTGGCAGCCCGACACGCTGACCGACATCATGTTCCGCCCCTCCTTCACGTGGAGTACGGGCGACGGGCGCGCCCATCGTTTCTCGGCCAGCTATAACGACAACCCCTATCTCTATGTGACTGCACCTCTCACAGCGGAGAGCATCGCCAAGTTAGCTGCCGACAGTCTGATAATGAACACGCAAGATAACAATAGTATCAGTTACAATAGCAGCAACAGCCTGCGTGGTATGTTGCAATACAACCGGCGGTTAGGCAGCGGTGGCCGCAATTTCACTCTCCGTGTGGATGGCAGCTACGGCAAGACTGACGTGAGAAGTCTTTCCACTAATGCCGTGCATCTGTATATGGTGCGAAACGCGCTCGGTCTCGATTCCACCTATCAGACCAACCGCTACAGTCTCACCCCGACACGCAACTACAGCTACAGTGCCCAGGCCACCTACAGCGAACCACTTTGGCGGGCCACTTTCTTGCAGTTGAGCTACAAGTTCACCTATAATTATAGCAAGAGCGACCGCGACACCTATGATTTCAGCAATCTTGGTGAAGGCTTCTTTTCGGGTTTGACGCCGGCCTACAGAGGCTGGGACAGCTATCTCTCCCGGCTTCCCCATCCGCTTGACTATTATCTTGACAACGATTTGAGCCGCTACTCCGAATATCGCAACTATATCCACGAGTTGCAGCTCATGCTCCGGCTTGTGCGTAAGAAGTATAATCTCAATGCGGGCATTATGGTGCAGCCGCAAGAGTCGAAATATCTGCAAGACTATCAGGGCATCCATGTGGACACTACACGCACGGTGACCAACTTCTCGCCGACATTCGATTTCCGCTATCGTTTTAGCAAAGTGAGCAATCTGCGCATCAACTATCGTGGCACCACGTCGCAACCTTCGATGAGCCAGTTGCTCGACATCACCGACGACAGCGATCCGCTCAATGTCTCTAAAGGTAATCCCGGTCTGAAACCCTCGTTCACCAATCGGTTCCGACTGTTCTACAACAACTACATGGAGCGTCGTCAACAAGCTATCATGACCTTCGTCAACTTCTCGACCACCCGCAACAGCATAGCCGACAAGGTGACCTACGATGAAACCACGGGCGGACGAACCACCAGGCCGGAGAATATCAACGGTAATTGGGATGCAAATGGTGCGTTTATGTTCAACACAGCCATTGACTCTGCGGGCTATTGGAATGTGAATACCTTTACCAATGTCAACTTCAACAACTATGTGGGCTATTTGAGTCTGAATAGGTTGAGCGACTCGCAGCGCAACCGCACTCGCACACTCATGCTTGGTGAGCGACTTGCCGGAGGCTATCGCAACGAGTGGTTGGAGGTGGAACTCGACGGCTCGTTCAATTACACCCATGCCCGCAACCAACTTCAGTCGCAGAGCGATCTCGACACTTGGCAGTTTGCCTACGGAGCTACGTTGAACCTCAGTCTGCCGTGGGGCATGCGGCTCTCTACCGACATGCATCAGAACAGTCGGCGGGGCTATAGCGATGCTTCGATGAACACGAACGAACTGGTGTGGAACGCACAGCTCTCGCAGGGGCTTCTCAAGGGTAACGCCTTAACGCTGAGCCTGCAACTGTTCGACATCTTGCACCGGCAGAGCAACTTCAGTCGTACGATCAATGCCATACAGCGTGCCGACACCGAGTACAACAGCATCAACAGCTATGCTATGTTCCATGCCATCTACCGGCTCAATCTCTTCGGAGGTAAAGAAGCTCGTGAACAGATGCGCAGGCCCGGTGACGGTCGCCGACCCGATTTTGGCCGTCCTGAATTTCGAGGAGATCACGGTGGCTTCGGTGGCGGAAGGCGTCCCGGTGGCGGAGGCTTCGGAGGGCCAATGATGTAGCCATATATGCGACAAATCCCTGCAAGGCAGCCATGCCTGCAGGGATTTGTCCTTTTGTCAATCAAAATAACACCTATTAAGATAGCCTCACGGCCGAGTTTTTAGGTTCTGTCGTTAACCATTATGTTTTATCTGTTATCAATCTTCTTTGTTATTGTCGGCCTGACAGTCTATCCGATACTGATTTGTCGGGCTATCTTCTGTTCTTCCACCTTCACTTTGGGCAGTTCGATGGTAAGCACTCCGTCGGCCACACGGGCTGCAATCTTTTCCTTGTCCACATCTTCGGGCAGGATGAGTGTTTGTTCAAACTTTGCGTAGGCAAACTCGCGACGTAAGTAGTGTACCTGTTCTTGCGCCTGTTCGCGCTTGTTCTCCATTTTAATAGTGAGGTCGCCGTCAGCATTGATGTTCACATCGAAGTCTTCTTTGCGCATACCCGGGGCAGCCACATCCACGACATATTTGTCTTGAAACTCCCTCACGTTGATAGCGGGAGCCGTGGCATTAGCTTTCGGCATGTTGGCAGCGGTGAAAAAGTCGTTGAACACTTCGGGAATCCACGAATTTCTATAAGCAGGTATCATAGTCTTGTCTCCTATTTGTTTAAAGGGTTTGTATATTCTTTCCTTGCTACGCGGAGGCGGCTGCTTGTGGCAGACATTGCCTTGGCGTTTACGTATGATGGTATTGCAAGTTACATACCAATGCGGAAAATGCGCCATATTGTCACGAGGTAAAGACAATATGGCGCATTTGGCGTGCTCTTTTGTTATCTAATGACTATCAGCTTTCCTGCCCACAAAAGTGAGGAGGAGGTTGTTGGGGGGCGTGAGTTTCGTGTCGGTGTCTTCCTCATGATAGGACACATCATTGATGGTGTGGACTTCGAGTTCTGTTCATGAGGTTTTTGTGTGCCCTTCGGTCAGTGCGAGGTTGATCGGGTAGCTGTTGTAGGGAGTGTAAGTGGCTGTAAAAGTGGTGTTTGTGACGGTGTGGAACGTGTTGAAATTGGCATTGTAGAGAGTACATCCGGCTTCTTTGTCAGCCTCACATGGAAGGCCAATATGCCATTGTCTTTCATGAGTTGGGCTGCCAGACGGGCAATGAGAGTGGCTCCGGTGGCATTGAGGTGGGTGCTGCCATTGCCGTCGCTCAGCAATGTGTGGCATTGGGTGTCACCATAGCTGAGAAAGAGGTGGCGGGTGGCTTCGGTGAGGTCGAGAAACGGCACTTTCATTTCTTCGGCCACCTGTCTCATTTGCCATACGTAGTCCATGGTATGGTCATCGGCCGGTCTCTTTTGGGCGGTCTTCAGACCGTTGGAATCTATGTAGTTGAACTTGTCGCCCAAGTCGTGCCGACCATTGCGACGGATGTCGTGGGCATCGAAATACATACGGCATATTGGGCTGACGAATACAGGCGTGCAACCGGCTTGGCGCGTCTCATTAACATAGCGCCGGAGATATTGCTTGTAGGTGTCGAAAGGTGTTGTCCCCCGATAGTCCACTGCCCGGGCTGCACTATCGTTACCCATGTACCGATAGTAGGCGATGAGCGAATCGCCGTCGGTTCCACCGGTTTTCTCATCGTTGTGGGCAAATTGGATGAGCACGTAGTCACCGGCTTCCATCTGTCGTTTCACGCTTTGTCAGTAAGCTGCCTCCCGATAGAAGCTCTTGCTGCTGGCACCTCCTTTGGCCCAGTTGTTCACCGTCACTCCCTCCAGAAATAATTGCAGATACTGTGCCCATCCGCGCGTCACGCGGTTTTCTTCGTAGTTGGCCATGGTGGAATCACCGATGGTGTGTACTTTGATACCTGCCGTGGGGAGTGAGAGCATCAGTGCCACGCCAATGGCAGTTAAAGATTTGAAGTTTTTCATCATGCTTGTTTTAATAGATTGTCAAGTTATGTTTTTGTGCAAAGGTAATATGGAAACTGCGATGGGGAGGGGGGATATTATGGCAAATGTGGGGGGCTTTTGTGTCATGATGCAAGTTTCTCCGGGCTTTGCGTGGCAGTTGGGGGAATGCTAAAGAGTATAGCGCGAAGCATACACGGAAAATGAAAAAGGCTTACATGGTTTTTAGGCATAAAAGTATAGTGGTGGCGTTGGGCTGTCCGAAAAAAATAAGAATGGGGGACTTTGCTTGTCGGGGAGGCCGAATGAAAATGTGAAACGGGCACACTTGGACGCCCGCTCGGGCCGATCGGCGATGCCGGTGTGCCCCTTTTACACGACCATTCGGGCCTGATGATACCCACGGAAGGGGCTGTTCTACCTTTAGGGAAGTAGGGAACTGAAAAAAGGGAGCATTGGTGTGCTCCCTTGGCTGTTGCAAAGATAATATAAGAAAGGTGGAAATACAAATTGGAGGTGAATAATTCTGACAAGGCTCACAGCCGTTCATCAGTTGGTGCGGTGCGTCCTGCCCGGTAGTCGGATGGAGATTGGCCAACGGAAGAGCGGAATATTTTCCCAAAATATTTTGGGTCGTTGAAGCCGCAACTGTAGGCTACCTCGGAGATGGAGTTGTCGGTCTCGGCAAGGAGTCGGCAGGCATGCTTGATGCGTGCCTCGCGCAGGAACTCGGCAGGCGTGATGCCCAGCAACTGTTTCATCTTTCGGTTGAGACCCGAGCGAGAGGTGGCGGTGGCTTCTGCCATGTCTCCAATATTGGCTTCGGGGTCGGAAAGGTGGCTCTCGATAAATGACACCACACGCTTCATGAAAGCATCATCGGCTGTCGAGAGTGAGGGTGAAGGTGGCGGGACAGCCGGTTGGGGGGATGTTTCTACGTGGGAAAGGGTGGAGGAAGATGGTGTTTTTGAAGCGTTGGCATGAAGCAAGGCAAGATAGGCTTCAAGAGTTTCGTGCTGCAAGTGGCGTATGCGGCGTATGTAGTACCACGTGTAGATGCCCCCACCCAGCAGACTTATGATGCAAAGCAGACCGAGCAGGTGAGCCCACCAAGTTTCGGAAAACCGTGGTTCTACTTCGATTCGGAGCGTGTAGATATTGTTTACCCAAATGCCGTCGGCATTGGTACTCTTGAGTTGCAAGGTGTAGTTACCGGGGGCAAGGTCGGGAAGGGTGAGCCGGTGGTTATGTCCGAGCTGCGACCATTTGTCTCCCGTGTGCAGACGGAAGGCATAGTTGATGTTTTCGGGAGCGCGCAGGTCGAGAGCGGCAAACTGGAGGGTGAGATTTCGCTCTTCGGGTGGCAAGGTGAGTGAGCGCAGTCGGGACACGGCATAGCGCATTGCACTTTGGCCGGTCTGCACGCCCGTGAGCAGCAGTCGGGGAGTATAGGTGTTGCGATTCAATATGGAGGGTTGCAAGGTGAATGCTCCATCTTGCAGGCCGAAGAGCCAACGGCCGTCGGGCAGCAGGAGAGGATGGGCTTCGGAGAAGTGGTACCGGTTGTGGAAGAAACTCTGGTCGTAGTTGCCCACCGTGCCATTATCCGGATGGAGCACCATGAGCCGGTTGTTGCCTACAATCCAAATGCACCCTTCATGCTCGGCCATTGAGAGTGTGATATCGTTATCGAGTCCGTTTCCGGAGTTGAAGTGGCGGAAAAGGAGGGTTGGGGTCGAAAGGTCGGTGGAGAGTAATTGGTTCACGCCACCGCTTTCCGTGCATACGAAGAGGCGGTGGTGGCTGTCTTCGAGTATATGCATGATGGCACTACTGCTCAGGCTTGAGGCTCTGTGTGCCTCTTTCCGATGTATATGGAAAGTCATTTGTGTCACGCTGCCATGGGTGGGAATGCGCCCAATGGCCAGTCCTTCAGTGGTGGCAGCGAGCAGGAACCCGTCGCGGGTAAGATGCAAATAGCGCACTTTGAGGTTGCGGGTGGAATGGATGGAGGCGAGTTTGCCATTCTGCAAGCAGAAGATGCCGTCGCCAAGGGTGGCTATCCAAAGACGTCCGCGGGTGTCTTGTTTGATGTCGTAGACATGATTGGCCGTGGGGTTGCCATTTATCTTGGCCGGTTCGAAATGAGATATGGAGAAATGCCCATTATGCTCTTTCAGAGCAAACAGGCCGTCGGGTTTGCTGCCGAGCCAAATAGTGCCGTTGGCAGCTTGAAAGAGACAGTAAGTGGGATGCCCGAATGGGTGGGGAGATGGGGAGAGTGTACCGTTGGGGGTGAGATAGCCCAAAAGTCGATGGTCTTGGGTGAAAAGCCTTACCGTGCCTTGCCGGTCTTTTCCGGCCACCCAATAGCGATGGCGGTTGTCGAGCAAAAAGGCGCGTATGTGTTCTTTGAATGGTGAAGGGGGAAACGGTGTAACCGGCGAGTCGAAATAGGATGTTTTGAGCAGGAAGTTGTCGGCGATGAGCCATTTGGAGCCTTGTCGGTCGGTGAGTTCCATGCGCAGGCTGTCATTGTCATGTATTAGATGGGCCTGCCGGTGTGCATATTCGCTGTTGAGTCGGTGGTTTTCCGATTCGTTTACAGGACTAAAACGCCCTGAGTGTTGGGAGAAAAGATACCAATGGTCATCGGTCTTGCAAAAGATGTCGCCTTGTTTGTTTTCGCGTATGTCGCGAATACGGTCGGTTTTCATATCGCAACCGTCTCCGGCTTGCGACTTGAAGGTGACCAGTTCGTAACCGTCGAAACGGTTGAGCCCGTTCCATGTGGCAAACCATAGAAATCCCCAACGGTCTTGAAGAGCCCGTGTGACATGCCATTGTTCCGGAATCCGATTTTCATCGTAGCGGGTGACACGGCTCAAGGGACGGGCTGAGAGTGACAGGCTCAACAACCCGAGGAGAAGAAAAATGGTTTGCCTCATGGTGTGGGGTGGCAGATGCCGCCTTACTTGGTTGCTACCGGTGCGTCGGTGCGGTTGTCTACGTTATCACCCTCGGTGGGAGCCAACACTTCCTTGAAATTGTTGTAACCGTTTTGTATGAGGATGTTATACCACTGCAACAGCTTCTTGATGTCGCTGTCATGCACACGGTCGCGGTCGTAGTCGGGAAGCACTTCTGCGAAATAGGCGTGAAGCTCGGTGGCGGAAGCCTTCTTGTAGTTGAAAGCACTCTCTTGGCCGTTTTCTTTCTTGCCTACATTCTCAAGCACCTGCCACAAGGGGATGTCTTCTGCGTCGGTGTACATGGCTATATCGGCCAGGCTGGTGACGCGGTCGCTGGCAAAAGCCGGCATACGCTTTTTGGCTTGGTCGAGAGATTCCACAATCAGATTCATCTTGCCGCGTGAAACCAGACGATAGAGTCCGGGCTTACCGGCAATAGCTAAAATTGTTTCCATTGTTCTTGTTCTTTATTTATTGTATAGGGTTTGTCTTCTTGATAGGGAGGGGCGTAGTCGGCAAAGAAAGCAAGTTGGCGATCTGTGCTTCGAGGTCGGCATGTCCGTCGTTGACGATGACATAGTCGCTGCGCCTTGCCACCTCTTCCTGCGGTAGTTGGCTGTCTATCCAGGCGAGGACTTTTTCGCGCGAGATGTGATCGCGCAGCATGATGCGCTGCATGCGGACTTCGAGTGGAGCGGTGACACAGACCACCCTGTCGAAGTGAAGACGACGGTTGAAGCCGCTGTCAAAGAGGATGGCACTCTCAAGCCATTCATAGCCAGACCGTTCAAAGTCTTGGGCTACGGCCGGATGCACAATGTCGTTGAGGGCCTGCTTGTTGGCCTCGCCCGCCAGCAGAAAGGTGGCCAGCACTTGTTTCTGCAACACCTTATTATTATATACCTCTTCCCCTACAAGTAGGCGAAGGGCCTGTTGCAATGCCGGATCGGTGTGCATCAAGTGTTTGGCTGCGGCATCGCAGTCGTAGACTTTAATGCCGTGTGCTTCTAACAGCCGGCATATATGGCTCTTGCCACTGCCTATACTACCGGTGATGGCTGTGCGAAAGAGAGAAGGGATGCTGTCGTTCATTTTTTGGCAGATGGGAGAGGACAAGGTTATTGTTGCTCTATGAGATAATCCACCCGATTCATCTCCAAATGTGCCTTGAGCACCGTAGGAGGTGTTTTGCGTAGCAGGAGCGAACACTTGTCGGAGGGGTGACTGGCGAAGTCATTGTAGTCGGCCACCACTTCGAAGTCGCTGTCTTTAATGCTGCGGAATAGGCTGGCTCCCACAATGAACTGTACGCGCACCTTGGCGGGAAAAGTACGCAGTGTTTTTCCATCGGGCATGTTGATGGCCTTGATGGGCACTTCTATGTTTTCCTCGGTGAGAATGTCGGGATAGAGGGCCATCTTCACCCGATCGGGCACCATCTTCACCCCTCTGATGGGCTTGAGACCCACCTCCTGCACCACGGTGTCTCCGAGATGGGAGATGTAGAACGGTTGGGTAGTAACATACTTGATGCTGTCAAGCAGATGCTCGTTGGCATAAATGGTTATCTGCCGGGGGAAAAACTGTGTGCGGGCCAGATAGTAGCTGTTGTCTGTCACCACCTTGCCCGACATGCGGATGGGCACTGTTTTGGAATGTCCGTAGTTGAAGAAAAACTCCATGTGGTCGGGTGTCACCTTGATCAATTTCGACGAACCAAACAGTTGGGCCGTAATTTGCTTCACGATGTCGGTATGGGGGATGATTCCTTTTCCCGAGGCCTTGGCGTAGGAAGTGAATTTAAAGGACAGGGGGCGGAATTTCCGTCCCGTCAGATAAGTGACCAGTGTGAATCCCTTGTCGCGGATGGTGACATGTATGGTGTCATCGATGTCGCCCGTGATGACGACATTCTTGGGTACTCCCACCAATCGGGGCGTCACGGGATATTCATACTCGTAGGTCTCGTTGAGGGCCATGAGCAACCAGAATGTTCCACTCAGAAAGAGAAAGAACAAAAAAATCAGAAACTCCTTGTTCACAGAACTGAACAGGAAGTTCCTGACAAGGCGGTATATCCGCGACAGACTATTCATGTGTGTGCAACTTATGCTCTGCAGGCAATGGCTACAAAGTGGTTATTGCTGCTGTTGGGGAGCACTTTTGAAAACACAGTTTTTCTCTACGGTGATGATCACACCACGGGCAATCTCCACCTCAACGGTATTTGTGTTGAGGTCTATGCTCTTGACCGTACCGTGTACACCGCCTTGTGTCACCACTTCCGTTCCGTTCTGTAACGAGTTTTGGAAATTGCGGATTTCCTTCTGGCGCTTCTGCTGCGGGCGCATCATGAAAAACCACATAATGGCAAAAATGGCGATCATCATAATGAGGAACGTCATGGAGCCTCCTCCTCCTTGGGCTGCCTGAGCGGCAAGAAACATTGTTGTCATGTTTGTTTGTTGTATTTATTGTTGTTTTTTGTTATTTGTCGGTTGTGGATACGGTGTCATCTCCTTCCGGTCTATGCTCAACCTCTTTGCTTTCTTCCTCCTTCTTGACCGGAGTGATCTTTTCACCCTTAGGTTTTCTTTCGGGCACCGGCTTGAGCATTTTTCCATTTTTGGCCAGGAAACGAGCAATGTTGTCCAACATCCCATTGATGTAGCCACCGCTGCGCGGGGTGCTGTAAACCTTGGCGAGGTTCACGTATTCATTGATGGTCACGCTGACCGGGATGCCCGGGAACGTGAGCATTTCGGCAATGGCGATCTGCATGATCACCACATCCATATAAGCCAAACGTGAAAAGTCCCAGTTGCGACTCGCATCGCTCATGTAGCGCTGATATTGGTCGGCATTGAGGATGGTGGCACGAAACAGTTTGCGGGCAAACTCGCGGTCTTCCTCATCTTTATATTCCGGCAGCAATTCTTGATTGCTCTTGTTGGCCGGGTCGAAGCGCTTGATGGTTTTCACTACAAACGTGTCTACCACTTCTTTGTCGTCGTTCCAGTAGAGACTCTTCTCCTCAAGCACGGCATTCAGCTCGTCGTTGTCTTCTATGAGCTGGCGGTATATCTTGCGCCACACTTCACGGTCGGCATCGTAACTGTCGGTTGTGTCGGCCATGTAGTCGATGTAGATTTGGCTCTGCTCTATCTGGGTGAGTAGTTTGCGTACATATTCTATGTCATCTTTCCAAGTCTGCTTCTGGTTTTCCATAAACTCGCAGAGCATCTTGTTCTCTTCGAGTTGGACGGCAAATTTGTTGTAGGCAAACTTGGCTGAAGGTGGTTCCGTGCCTTCACGCTGCGCACGGGTGGTGGCCACTTCCACCTTGTGACGTGCCTCTTGTGTCAGAGCTACGATGAGTCCTAACAAATAATTATAGAGATCATAGGCCTTGGAAAGGCTGAAGAGCAGCTCTTTCTCGGCATTATCCATATTTTTGTTGCCGTTTTGATAGTATGCGTAGGTTAACTGGACTATCTTAATTCTTATCAACTCCCGATTTATCATTCTCTAACAATATTGGTTTGATTATAAAAAAATGTGTATATACTTACGATGCAAAGATAGAAAAAAAACACTTATCGTGCAAACAAAACGCTTTTTTTCTATGTTTTTTTATACATTTGTTGGACAACTCATGGAAAAAGTGTACCTTTGCACCGCTTTTCGAATAGAGAGTGGCGGGCTGCCGCATCTCTGTGTGATGGCGAATTAATAAATACAATTTAATTTAGAGTAACACATTATGAAAGAGATCAACGTAACAGGTCAGAAGCGTACAGACCTTGGTAAGAAAGCTTCTAAACTCCTTCGCAAAGAGGGAATGGTGCCTTGTAACCTCTATGGTGAGGCCAAGAAGGACGGTAAGCCCGTGGCATTGTCTTTCGCATCGCCCATGAGTGAACTCCGCAAGATTGTTTACACACCTCATATCTATGTTATCAATCTCATTATCGACGGTGAGAGCCACACGGCCATCATGAAGGAATTGCAGTTCGATCCCGTTACCGATGCTGTGATACACATCGATTTCCTTGAGGTGAACGACCAGAAACCTATCACTATCGGCATTCCCGTTAAACTCGTGGGTTTGGCACAGGGTGTGCGTGACGGTGGTCGCATGAACCTTTCGATCCGCAAGATCAATGTGACGGCTCCTTATCAGCAGATTCCCGAGCATCTTGATATAGACGTTACCGCTCTGAAGATCGGTAAGAGCATCAAGGTGGGCGAGCTCTCTTTCGAGGGTCTTGATATTGCCACAAGCAAGGAGGTTGTGGTTTGCTCTATCAAGATGACTCGTGCTGCACAGTTGGCCGCACAGCAGACCACTGAAGAGACTGCCGAGTAAAGACTATAACGGAGGGTGCTTCCCGGCCCCTCTCTTTTAGCACTTTGATAAATGGATAAATATTTGATTTGTGGACTTGGCAACCCGGGTGATGAATATGCGGGGACAAGACACAATACAGGTTTTATGGTATTGGACGCTTTTGCTAAGGCGTCCAATATTTGTTTTGAGGACAAGCGTTATGGATTTGTGGCAGAGACCTCCATCAAGGGACGGAAAGTATTCTTGTTGAAGCCTACCACGTTTATGAATCTCAGCGGCAATGCCGTGCGCTATTGGCTCAACAAGGAGAATATAGACGAGAGTCGGTTGCTTGTTGTCAGTGATGACGTGGCTCTTCCGCTCGGAGCGTTCCGGCTGAAAGGGAGCGGTAGCAATGGTGGGCACAACGGATTGGGGCATATCCAACAGATGATAGGCCCCGATTATGCTCGTCTGCGCATGGGCGTCGGCAACGACTATCCGCGTGGTGGTCAGATAGACTGGGTGTTGGGCCACTATTCCGAGGACGAGAAGAAGGAGTTGCAACCCGCTGTCGACACTGCGGTCGACATCATAAAGAGCTTTGTTTTGGCCGGCATTGATATCACGATGAACCAATATAACAAATTAGGTAAGAAATGAACGATGTAGCACGTGTTGACAAATGGCTTTGGGCCGCTCGCATCTATAAAACCCGTTCGTTGGCCGCTGATGCCTGTAAGAACAGCCGTGTCACCATCAACGGTGTCAATGTGAAACCTTCACATACTATTAAGGTGGGTGAGGTGATTAGCGTGAAGAAGTCTCCTGTGGTCTATTCTTTCCGTGTGCTCAAGTGCATAGAGCAGCGGGTAGGTGCCAAGCTGCTCCCCGAGGTCTATGAAAATGTCACCGATCCGAAACAATACGAGTTGTTGGAAATGAGCCGTATCAGTGGTTTCGTCGACCGTGCCCGTGGAACGGGACGGCCCACCAAGAAAGAACGGCGTGCTCTTGATGCCTTTGTCGATCCTGCGATGTTCGGTTTTGAAGAGTTCGACGAGGAGTAAATGGCCGGAGAAAGCAAGTGGTTTCCGTCAGCAAAATGGATATATGGTTATGGCAGGAAATAAAAAGAAATTAGCCGTTTTCGTTTCTGGAACCGGTACCAACTGCGAGAATATCATCCGATATTTCCGTCGCAGCGAAAGGGGAGAGGTGGCCCTTGTACTTTCCACCACGACCGGATGTTTGGCATTGGAGAAAGCGCAGCGGCTCGGAGTACCCACAATGTTCATGTCGCGGGAAGATTTTCGGTCAGGAAATCGGCTTCTGCCGGTGATGGATAGTTTTAAAATCGACTTCATTGTGTTGGCGGGTTTCCTTCAGCTCGTACCTGACTTTCTTCTCGGACGGTTCGATCATGCCATCATCAATATCCATCCGGCACTCTTGCCTAAGTTTGGCGGAAAGGGGATGTATGGCCACCATGTGCATGAAGCTGTCAAGGCGGCAGGAGAGACCGAAACCGGGATGACCGTACATTGGGTGACGAAAGATTATGATGCAGGTGAAATCATTGCCCAATTCCGTGTGCCTGTTTACCCCGAAGACACCCCCGATGACATTGCCTATCGTGAGCATCTGCTCGAAATGGAACATTTCCCCAAAGTCATAGAAGGACTTTTAGGCGATTTGCACCTATAGAAACTTACTTGGCCGATAGTTGCCCATTCGTTGAAGGCCCGGAAAAAAGCATCTCCATTGATACTTTTTTCCGGGCCTTTGGTAATTGGAATGTCGTTTGTGTTCTCTATTTGAAAATCTCTTCCAGTTTCTTTTGCAGGTTTTCGCCCCTCAAGTCCATAGCTATGATTTTGCCCTGTGGGTCTACGAGCACGTTGCTGGGGATGGAGTTTACTCCGTATTCGTCGTGTGCAGCAGTCTTCCAACCTTTCAAGTCACTCATTTGCGGCCACGACATACCGAGATCCACCACAGCCTGTTTCCACGCATCGGCCTTGCTGTCGAAGCTTACACCCACAATCTCGAATCCTTTGTCGCGGAAGCGTTTGTAGGCTGTCACCACATTGGGCATTTCTTGACGGCAGGGGCCGCACCAACTTGCCCAGAAGTCTACAAGTACGTATTTCCCTTTGCCTACCCACTGTGACAGCTTGACCGGTGAACCGTTAAGGTTCTTCATGCTCAAATCTTTGAACATGATGCCCGGGGCGCGCTTTGAGATGGAGTTGTAGTAGGCCTTCACACTGGCAAATGCCGGATCATTGTAGTAGCCCGTGTTGGGATCCATGAGTTCCTTGAGCTGGTCGAAGTCCAGACTGTAAATAGCCTGACCGATGTATTTGGCAGGGATGGCCGTCTGCTTGAAGTCGTGTGCAATGTCGAGCACCACTTTGGTCATTCCGGCTTCAATCATTCCGGCCTTGGCCTCAATATCGGCTTTCTGTGCATCGGTGGTTCCTGCTGCCTGATAAGCCTCTACCAGTTTTCCGTATTCCTTTTGCAGTGAATCCATTCTTTGCTCATATACCTTGATATCAGCGGTGTTTGGCTGTGTTGCCTTTTCCGTTTTAGGTTGTTGGCCGCATGCCGTAATCGAAGGCAATGCAATCAACATGAAGATAAGTAACTTTTTCATTTCTCTTTCATCATTAAATTTTTGTTCAACGCAAAAATACAAATAAATCTCCTATCACCGATTCTTTTAAAGACTTTTTATTCTTTGTTATAAAACTTACAAATTGAGTTACTCCTTATTGGTACAAAAGCTTTTTCTCTCTTTTTCCTGTCTTGCTGTCATTTGCCATTGTAACAATCTGTCTATGAGTGAGTTGATGGCTGACAGGAAATTAAGATAATGACAGCAAATTGCTGTCATTGCGATTTTAGCTTTTGCCGCTCTGAGTCATTTGAAAGGACTGGTATGAATGAAAAGAGGCGCAAGACTTGCGTTGCAGCAAACCTTGCGCCCATTTGTTGAATGTATGATGCAAAATTTAAAAGAAATTTACATATACTTTTAAAGGCGACTTACTTGAAATCTTTAAACATCGGGAAACCGTATTCACGCTTGTTGAAATTAACACTGATACGCGTTTTGTTAACACCAAAGCCCCAAGCTATGTCGTTACCTCCAAAATGCAGAGTGCGCGTCTTAGACCAGTAGTTACATCCCTCTCCTATACTAGATGCTTTCCCTTTATAATAACCGCCGAGAGGCGCAAGATAGAAATAATCGGAAATCTCATCCTTGAAAAGAGGATCATGAGAGATTTTGCGGTTTATCACTTCGTCATGATAACCAGTGACCGAACGATAGTCTACATTGTCAGGGGCTTTATATTGCATGGCATCTGGAGTGGTGCCGTTTTCGTTACCAATGGTTCCCAACCTCTTTATCCACATTCTGCCGGCATATAAATGTCCCATCAATGTCCAAAGTTCATTGTCCCAGTGCGGAGCTCCTTTCATCACCAGCCAAGCCATTTGGTTCACATTGGCACAGTCTTTGGCAGTCTGCTCTGCCCAATGGTTGCTCGGAGTGTTATACCATCTTGGAGAAGAAAGGTCTTTGGGGTACTTCTCGTTATACTCATCATTAATTGTAGGTTGCCAATAGCTAACCCCATGCCAATAGGTCAGTTGGGCATCCCACATATAGTATCCGTTCTTGTCGAAATCCTCAAGGGTCAGGTTAGCTGTGATGTCGTATATTTTTCCGGGGGCGCACTCGAGGTTTTCTATATATTTCGTGACAGTGCCTTCCAAATCATTGTAGGTTATAACGCCATTTTTTATCTCCTTAGGGCTGTCAGTAGTGTTCTTGAACCAATAGCGCACGATGAGTGTATGCGTGCCCGGGGCGATGACTATGTAGGCACTTTTGCCAATGTTTGTCTCGTTGTTGTTAACGATGAAATCCTCACTGCCCCCCATTGTGAGCGTTATGGTCTTTGATCCACCGGAAGTGGGTGCATTGGAAAGCTCGCCGTTGGCAAATTTATAGACACCAGCAATGTCATCCTTTGCTATGACTTCAATCTTGGTCAGTTTGCTTCGCTTGATAAAATAATTGGATGTTCGGGGCAGGAAGCAAAGATAAGATGCTTTGTGGGTGAGGGTAAACTTGAATGAGTTTCCACTGCCCGAAGCTGTTCCAACTCCGCAATCGCCTGACTTTCCTGCGTGGCTGAAGTCGTTGGCCGCTGATTGTGTTTGTTCTGCGGCAATGGTCACGGTGTTGCTTGTGCCGTTGTCGCCGGTGTAGCGGACGGTGCAACCATTGCTGAATAAGCCGGAGACGGAAAATGTGCCGCGTGTCAAATCTGTGTTGAGTTCGCCTGCCTCACTATGATGCCAGTCTCCATTGTTATCTTGGATCCATACTTTGTCACCTGCCGACCAAAAAGCCGTGGCGCCTTCTCCAATGGTGTGGGTGATGCTTGTGCGAGTGGCAGGAGCCTGCAATTGGGCCTTGACATCTTCGGAAGTATGTGTAGGGGGCATGTATTCACCCGTGAAAGTCGTAGTGTTAGCAACAACATTGCTGTTGCTACCGTCTTGTTTTCCACTCTGTGCGATATCGTCACTTGAACAGCTTGCCAATGCTACCGTTGTGAACAAAAAAGCTGTCTTTAAAAATATATTACTTGTTCTCATCATCATATTCATTATTACATTACTTCTATAACTTAGAATTTTAATCTTCCCAAGCGTTTGGGTTATGAGATTTGTTTTCTTCCTCTTCGTCATCGAAGAAAATTCCTTGTTTGGCGTCACCGTGTGTGCCGCCTTGTCCGATGTGTTCGTGGTCTCCGCTGGCATCTGTCAGCAGATTCTCAACTTCCACGGTGATACTTTCTGCTTTGGGACAGATGTACACCCGATTTTCTAATCTTGTCTGTTTCATTTTTAATGATAATTTTATTTGATGTGAAACTATGTTCCTTCTTGTGAAAGCCAATGCTTATCCAAGTCGGAATCTTATGTATTGTCCAATTATAAATTAATGTTCGGGAGGAGGAATTCCCTGCCCCCAATCATTGGGAGGTGTTTTTGCAACTGATGGTGATGCAACAGATTTGTGCATCACCATCAGTTATTAGTTTACTCTGCGGTCCACAGCCGGAAACCTTTATAACGGTTGAGTCCGCCATATACGTGTGCATAGCCCGAATGGCCATTATCGGAGAAACCGAAAAAGAGATAATATGCACCTCTGGTGGCCGCGCCGGGATTCCCATTCATCGGGGTGGGGGTAGATGTCCAATAGGCACCATAATTTTCGATACCGGAAAAAGACCCGTTATCATACCCTCCCAAAGCCGGAAGATAGAAATATTCATTGATGTGAGATGGACGACCGGTAGGAACCTTGTTGTTAGTATAATAACAGGATTCATCTTTAGTCGTATAATCCGTGCCATTGACAGAACGGTAAGGACTATAATCGTTGATATAAGCCTGTTTCTTAAACCACATTCCGCCAGTATGGATGTATCCCATAGCCGTCCAAAGCTCTTCTTTATCCCAATGAGGATCGCCTTTCATGACATACCAAGAACATTCGTTCGCATTCGGACAGTCTGCGCAACTGCGATAAGCTTTGGCGGGGAATGCCCGTTCGTTGTACCAACGATCGTCATTGACACCGTGTGGGAAACTTGCGTGCTGACCTTTATCGATGGTAGGTTGGTCTTTCTCATGCCCTTTCCAATAGTCTTGGCCCACCTTAGCATCCCACATATAGTATTTGGAACTATAGTCCTGTGGATTCAGATTGGCCGTGATGTCATATATTATACCGGGCTTGCAATCAATGTTAATAGTCTTGGTTACAGTACCTTCAATGGGATGAGTGTCTGAGAGATTTCCAAACGGAACATCCTTTTTGTTGCGGAGCCAATAGCGTATGGTCAAGGCGTGCTGGCCCGGAGCGATGACGATATAAGAACCGTTTACAGAAAGGTCGGCTTTTTCGTTGGTGATGGGGAAACCGTCACTGCCACCCGTAGTAAGTGTGATGGTTTTTGAAGCACTGGACTTGGGCGAAGGGGAAAGTTTCCCGTTAGAGAAATCGTAGGTGCCGGCAATGTCGTCTTCGGAGGTGACTTCAATCTTGATCAGCTTGCTGTGTTTGACATAATTGTTTAATGTCCGTGGTTGGAAGCAAAGATAGGAAGCTCGGTGTTGGAGATGGAATTTTAACAGGTTGTCACTGCCTGAAGCTGTGCCGGTTCCGCAGTCGCCTGATACGCCGGCGTGACTGAAGTCGTTAGGGGTTGACTGCGTCTGATTGGCGGCAATGGTCACTTCGGTGCCTGATGTGCTGTTGGCACCGGTGTAATGTATTTCGCAGCCACTATTGAAGGAACCGGCAATGGAGAACGTACCGCGCGTGTTGTCTCCATTGAATACGCCTTCTTGGCTCTCTGTCCAACGCCCGTAGTTATCTTTTGCCCAAATCTTGTCACCTGTAGACCAATAGGGGGTTGCCCCATTTCCAACAGAATGGGTAAGGGATGTGCGGGTAGCAGGAGAGTTGGCACGTGTTGGCTGCACACTCTCACCTATGAAAGTCACGTTGTTGGCAGTGGCTTTTCCACTGCCTTGTTTTTCTCCCTGCACAGCGTCGTCACCGGCGCAGCCAGCCAGCGCGACTGCTGTGAGCAAAATAGTCGTCTTGAAGAGTAATTTACTTGTTTTCATGCCATTTTATTTTATTATTTAACACTCAATCTTCCCAGGCATTTGTGTGCCGAGGTTTAGTTTCTTCTTCGTTGTCAAAGAAAAAACCCTGTTTGGCATCGCCGTATGTGCCGCCCTGCCCGATGTGTTCGTGGTCTCCGCTGGCATCTGTCAACAGACTCTCAACTTCCACATAGATGTTTTCTACCGTGGGGCAGATATATGCCCGCTTCTGTAATTTCGTCCGATTCATTTTCAATATAAGTTAAAAAAGTAAATAATGAATAAGTAATGTTTGTATGTCTTTGAGTTTTTTTATTGAAAAAAGACATGAACTCAGAAACAAAAGTGCTTTCGTCCACCCTTTGTTTATAGGGATGGAGACGCGTTTCTTGAGCGAAAAATCTTTGGTGAAAGAAGTAGTTGACAACGGTGCGCCTCTATGTGTTGGCAAAGTATTTGAACTAACCAAACACGAACCGTTAAAAGAAGCGAAGAAATTTGAGTTTCTCCGTCCCTTACATTCACCGTCACTTCTCCTGTAAAGATGATGCCAAATATCGCTGTTGTTTGTTAATGTCACGTCGTCTTGTTATAATGCGTCTGCAAAAGTACGTGATTTTTTTGGATTTAGCAAGCAAAAAATGAAAAAGTTGCAGTTTTAAAGATTTAAGCACTCGAAAAGGCGGGTTGTTTTTAAGTGGTGGGATGCTTTCTTGACAAGTCGGACAATTCTTAGGAGAGATGCTTGTGTATCTCAAGAAAAATTGCGAATATTGCAAATCAGTAGCGTAAAGGAGAATTTGGTAAATGGGATTTAGAATACAGAAAAGTTTGATTTATAAGTATGTCTCGTACAGATTTAAAAGGGAGTGTTTAAATGAGCCGACTCTCGACTGTATGAGTCCAAGCGAAAAAGAAGGGCTTTGTGTGGCTGTCGCAAAGAAAACTTCATGGATATTTCTTGTTTTTGGAGCTGTATATTGCTGTGCTGTCTTTTGGTTCACCCATTATCTATGGATGTTTCAAGAACAAAGCACCTTTGCCAAGTGGCTTGTAGATACCTTACAGTCGGCCAATGATATCATTCAAGGTGATTGGGGATGTGGAATGATGGGAAAAAGAGACATTGTCTTTCGGGTCTTTTTTACGCTTTTTCCGGTAATTCTCATGATGGTGATCCCTTTGGTCGCATTTATGATGGTAACAGCAAATTTGCTCATACGCCAGATGGTAGATAGAGAAAAAGAATAGTCGATCGCTATATTTATATTTAAGGTGTGTGCCCGAAAAACAATCAATAATCGCTCCGGATAGCGTTAATCTTCCGGTTTATTGCATTTATTACAGCGATTTTTTGTAATTTTGCAGCCCCGATTATAAAGCGTGGGTGATTTTCCCGGTCCTGTTTTTGCAGGCTGCGGAGGTTTCCGTGAAGGCTTTGCGGGTCATTTGAGTGCTTGGTAAACCTCGTTAAAAACAAGAAACATGACAAAAGAAACTAAACAGGTGAGCGTGCTGTTCATGCTTTTCAGCATTCTCTTTTGCGTTTGCCTCATTGCAGCTAACGTGCTCGAAACAAAGCAAATTCAGGTAGGACCTTTCTCCTTTGGTCGTCTGGTGTTCCCCGCCATCTCACTGACGGGCGGACTCATTGTCTTTCCCGTGAGCTACATCATCAACGACTGTGTGTGCGAAGTGTGGGGCTATGGCAAGGCGCGCCTGTTGATATGGCTCGGTTTTGCGATGAACTTCTTCTTCGTGGCCGTGGGAGCCTTGTGCGACTGGATTCCCGGGGCTGCCTATTGGGACAACGATGCCGGTTTCCATGCCGTCTTCGGATTGGCTCCGCGCATCGCCGCCGCTTCTTTCGTGGCCTTCCTTTGCGGGTCGTTCATGAATGCCTATGTGATGAGCCGCATGAAGATTGCTTCCCAAGGGCGCAATTTCTCTGCCCGCGCCATTCTCAGCACGGTGGCCGGAGAGGGCATCGATTCGGTGATATTCTTCCCGTTGGCACTTGGCGGGGTGGTGCCGGCTGACGAACTGCCTAAGCTCATGCTGTGGCAAGTGGTGCTCAAGACGGTATATGAAATCATCGTATTGCCCGTCACCATCCGGGTGGTGCATGCCGTCAAGGCCCATGAGGGCGAAGATGTCTACGACAACGGTGTCAATTATAATGTGATGAGGATATTCAGTATATGATGAGAAGAGGAGTTAAAGGGAGTTAAGGAGTTAAAGGGAGTTAAGACAAATGTTTCATCGCTTATAAATCATCTTTGAAATAGCAATAAAGCACTTGTCTTAACTCCCTTTAACTCCTTAACTCCCTTTAACTCCTAAGAGAACAGTCCCTAAAAATTACTCCTAAAATAAATAATATGTCCAGAAACGAAGAGGGCCTGCAGGCCTTGGGAAAGAAAACAGAATACCGGAGCGACTATGCTCCTGAAGTGTTGGAAACATTCGTCAACAAACATCCTGACAATGACTATTGGGTGAGGTTCAACTGTCCGGAGTTCACCTCCTTGTGTCCTATCACGGGCCAACCCGACTTTGCCGAGATACGCATCAGTTACATCCCCGATGTGAAGATGGTGGAGAGCAAGAGTCTCAAACTCTATCTCTTCTCCTTCCGCAACCACGGTGACTTCCACGAAGACTGCGTGAACAAGATCATGAAAGACCTCATCGCCCTTATGGATCCAAAATATATTGAGGTGACAGGCCTGTTCACGCCCCGTGGCGGCATCAGCATCTATCCCTTTGCCAACTACGGACGTCCGGGCACGCGGTATGAGCAGATGGCCCATGAGCGGTTTTTGCGCCACGACATGTAGGCCGACGATTTTGTCAAACTATATGTCGCTTTTCGGCCTCTGTGCTTGCGATATTCTCGATGGACGTGCAGTTGGTCGTAAATAAGCGAATTTTGGCGATGCCATTAAAGTGCTGGTGGTCAGCAAGTTGAATTTTATTAACACCTTTTTGTGCTCTGAAAAGAACGCAAAAGCGGCCGAACGGGCCTGCAAAACAGTTACGTTTGCAGGCCCGTTCGGCCGCTTTTGGCTTCTCAGTGTGGCTCTTTGACAAGTTCTTCGGGTCCTGATGATGATTTTGCAGGGCTATTTGGAGCTTGCATGAGCGTATTTCCGATTTATTTGGAGCGTTTTCGAGAGGGTCGTTTTGTAAACTTTATTCGTTCGCTTGAGAACCTTCCGCAGCTTCCCGATTAGTCCTTCGAGTCTTCCAATGCCTTTTCGGAGAGCTGTTGGGCTATGCGCCGTGCCTTGACATTCACGTCATCAATGCTCTTCTTGCGATAGTAGCTGCGCGAACCGTCACTATCGGAGAGCACAAGCGAGTCTTCCCCCAGATAGTCGATGCTGCACGTGTCGTCCACAAAGTTGGCGATTTGGAAACTGTTGTCACGGGCTTTCACGGGAGTGCCGCCGGTCACGATGACACGCCCGTTGAATATTCTCCACGACACGAAGAAGCCCAGTGGCGGATAGACAACCGGACTCTCATTTTCGAGCGAACTCTGTGCGGGGATGTAGCCCACGCTCTGTGCGACACCCCCCCGCTTGAGCCAAAAGCCATATTCGCGCGGAATCATATAGGTGCGCTTGATGGAGTCGGGGAGGGCATTGGATAATTGGGCCTGCATCCGCTTGCTCATGGTCTCGAAAGCCCGCATCCGGGGCATCACCATGTAGCACCAGATGCCTTTCAGTTGGTCGAGGTCTACGGCCATGTCGGCCACTCGTCGGTTGAGTCCGTTGGCGATGATGCCGGCCCAGTCGCCCACTTTCATGTCGCCCACAATTCGTTTGTTGCGCCGTGCCTCCACCACATTGTAACTCACGGGGTCGCCCCCCGTGAAAGGCAGCAGCACGATGGCCGTGTCACACGTGCCGTCGCACACCAGCCCGTAGATGGTGCTGTCGCCCTTGGCCGGCTTGGAGAGTGTGATGGGGGCGTGCTCGTCGGCCTTGCCCGTTTGGTTGTCGGACAGGCAGCCGGCGAGGGGCAGCGCAGCCGATAGCAGCCATAGAAATGTCTTTAACTTCATAATCTCGAGAAAGTTTTTTGCACAACTTGCTTGAATTGTGCACAAAGATACGGCAATATTCTTAAAAAAACTATCCAATCATCGGATATTTGGATTTTTTTATCTAATTTTGCACCCCGACAGCGCGATTTTGCGACTGTCGAAACATACATTCATCTGAAATCAGAATAGATTGAAATATGGCAAAGAAAATTCAGTTCAGTCTCGTTTACAGAGACATGTGGCAGAGTTCCGGTAAGTTCCAGCCACGCAAAGACCAGTTGGCCCGCATCGCCCCCGTTATCATCGACATGGGCTGTTTCGCCCGTGTGGAAACCAATGGTGGCGCCTTTGAGCAGGTGAACCTTTTGGCCGGCGAGAACCCCAACGAAGCTGTCCGTGCTTTCTGTAAGCCTTTCAACGAGGTGGGCATCAAGACCCACATGCTCGACCGCGGATTGAACGCCCTCCGCATGTATCCCGTGCCCGACGACGTGCGCGCACTTATGTATAAGGTGAAACATGCCCAGGGCACCGATATCACCCGCATCTTCGACGGACTGAACGATGTGCGCAACATCATTCCCTCCATCAAGTGGGCCAAGGAAGCCGGCATGACCGCCCAGGGCACGCTCTGCATCACCACCTCTCCCGTGCATACGCTCGAATACTATACCGGCATCGCCGATAAGCTCATTGAAGCCGGTGCAGAAGAAATCTGTCTGAAAGACATGGCCGGCATCGGTCAGCCTGCCCTGCTCGGCAAGCTCACCAAGGCCATCAAGGACAAGCATCCCGAAATCATCATCGAATATCACGGGCACTCGGGCCCCGGCCTGTCGATGGCCTCTATCCTCGAAGTGTGCAACAACGGGGCCGACATCATCGATACGGCCATCGAACCGCTCTCGTGGGGGAAGGTGCATCCGGACATCATCTCCGTGTTGAGCATGTTGAGGAACGAAGGTTTCGATGTGCCCGAAATCAACATGAACGCCTATATGAAGGCCCGTGCCCTCACGCAGGAATTCATTGACGAGTGGCTGGGCTATTTCATCAATCCTGCCAACAAGATCATGTCTTCCCTGTTGCTCGGCTGCGGACTGCCCGGCGGCATGATGGGCTCCATGATGGCCGACCTCGGCGGCATTCGCCAGACCATCAACAACCTGCGCAAGAAGAAGGGCGAAGAGGAGTTGTCTATGGATGATATGCTCGTGAAGCTCTTCGGCGAGGTGGAATATGTGTGGCCGCGTGTGGGCTATCCCCCATTGGTGACCCCGTTCTCGCAATACACCAAGAACATCGCCCTCATGAATCTGCTCACGCTCGAACAGGGCAAGGGCCGTTTTGTGATGATGGACGACTCCATGTGGGGCATGATTCTCGGCAAGAGCGGCAAGATTCCCGGCACCGTCGACCCCGAACTCGTGGAGCTGGCCAAGCAGCAGGGACGCGAATTTACGGATGCCGATCCTCACACGCTGTTGCCCAACGCGCTTGACGACTTCAAGAAGGAGATGGACGAAAACGGTTGGGACTACGGACAGGATGACGAAGAACTCTTCGAACTGGCCATGCACCCCGAGCAGTATCGCAATTTCCGCAGCGGACAGGCCAAGAAAAACTTCCTTGCCGACTTGCAGGCAGCTAAGGATGCCAAGCTCGGTGCCAAGGTGAGTCCCGAAGAGGCCGCAGCCTTCAAGCACGCCAAAGCCGATGCTATTGTGGCTCCGGTGAAAGGACAGGTGTTCTGGGAGTTTCAGGGCGAGGGCGAAGCTGCTCCGGCAGTGGAGCCTTACATCGGTAAGGAATATAAGGAAGGCGACGCTTTCTGCTACATCCTCACGCCATGGGGCGAATTTGAAACTGTTCCGGCAGCCCTTGGCGGCAAATTGGTGGAAATCAATGCCAAGCAGGGTGCGAAGATTGGCAAGGGCGATGTGATAGCCTATATCCAGCGCCCCGAGGCCTAACGCTGCGTCTCTAACTTCTTTCACCCTCCGACGGGTGGGAGAGTCGACCGACTGATTATGGATTATCAAAGTATCATTGATAAATACTATCCCGATGATAACGCACTGCGTTACATCCTCATGACCCACAGCACGCTCGTTAAGGAGCGTGCTGTGCGCATTTGTGATGCCCGGCCGCAACTGGCCATTGACCGCCGGTTTGTGGAAGAAGCTGCCATGCTCCACGATATAGGTATCTTCCGCTGCCATGCGCCGGGCATTCATTGTTTTGGCACGGAGTCCTATCTGCTTCACGGGCGCATCGGTGCTGAGATATTGCGTGGGGAAGGCTATCCCCGTCATGCCCGCGTTTGCGAGCGGCACACCGGGGCCGGACTCACCGTAAAGGATATCATCGAACAGCAACTGCCACTGCCCCATCAGGATTTCCTGCCCGAGACCATCGAAGAAAAGTTAATTTGCTATGCCGACAAATTCTATAGCAAGACCCATCCGGAGCGCGAGAAGACCTACGAGCAGGCCGAGCAGAGTTTGGCTAAGTTTGGCAGCGAGGGGGTGGAGCGTTTCCGCGAGTGGAAAACCTTGTTTGAATAGGGGAGTGGTGTGTTCCCGGGGGCGGTAGTAAAGGCAGATGGCAAAAGGTCGTGCGAAAAAGTTAAATAATCTGTGAGTGCTCTCCCTTTTCGCATTTTTTACTTACCTTTGTACACCAAATGAGAAGACAAGCTGTCATAGTGCTGTTGATGTCGGTCGTCATATTGATGATGGCAGGCACGCATACACCCCTTTTCAAAGGCAAAAAGAAGGCGGCAAAGGCCGATTCTACGGCGGTCGACAGTGTGCAGAGGCGCGACTCTCTTGGAAATGTGGTTGTAGACACGACGCAGATGGATTCCCTTGAGCGGGCCATCTATCGCCATAACAAGGTGGTGGACGATTCTATCAGGCTCGATTCGCTCAACCGCAAGCGGTCGGGGGGCATCGAAGCCCCCATAGAATATACGGCCAATGATTCGCTGGTTTATGATGCCCGCACGCAGACGGCACACCTTTTCGGGTCGTCGAATGTGAAATACCAGAACATGAACTTGGCCAGTGACAAGATCTACATGAGTCTTGACAGCAGTCTTGTCCACGCCACAGGAACCCGCGATTCTTCTGTCAAGGATGGGGTGAAGAACAAGCCGGTGTTCACCATGGGACAAGACAAGTATGAAACCGACACGATAGCTTTCAACTTCAAGACCAAGAAAGCCTATATAGACAACGTATATACGGAGCAGGAAGACGGATTTCTGCGCGGAGAGCGTTCCAAGCGCGATTCCACGGGAGTTATCTACCTTGAGCACGGTCGCTATACCACTTGCGACGAGGAGCATCCCGACTTCTATATTGCGCTGTCGCGTGCCCGTGTGCGGCCGGGCAAGGATGTGGTGTTCGGGCCGGCCTACCTCGTGGTGGCTGATGTGCCGTTGCCGCTGGCCATCCCATACGGCTTTTTTCCGTTTACCAAGCGTTACTCGTCGGGATTCATCATGCCGAGCTACGGTGACGAGCAGGCCCGTGGATTCTATCTGAAAGATATCGGTTATTATTTCGCTCTCAGTGACAAGTGGGACTTGAAACTGCTGGGAGAAATCTATACCCGGGGCTCATGGGGATTTTCTGCTGCCAGCAACTACCGCAAGCGCTACCGCTATAATGGCAGCTTCCTCTTTAGCTATCAAGACACCAAAACCGGAGACAAAGGCTTGCCCGACTATGCCCGGCAGGAAAGTTTCAAGATTCAGTGGAGCCACCGGCAAGACTCCAAGGCCAATCCCTACAGTTCGTTGGCGGCCAGTGTCAATTTCGCCACATCGAGCTACGAGCGCAACAACCTCAATTCACTCTACAATCCGCAGACACTCACGCAGAGCACACGCACATCTTCTGTCAGCTGGAGCACCACGTTCTCAAGCATAGGTCTCACACTCAGTGCCACGGCCAACCTTTCGCAGAACATGCGCGACTCTACCTTGGCGGTGACGTTGCCCGACCTCAATATAGCCGTCAGCCGTTTCTATCCTTTCAAGCGCAAGCACGCGGTGGGTAATGAGCGTTGGTATGAGAAAATATCCATGAGTTATACGGGGCAGATCGGTAACTCCATCAATACGAAGGAAGACAAGTTTTTTAAGTCAAACCTGATCAAAGAGTGGCGTAATGGTTGGAATCATGAGATTCCTATCAGCGGCAATTTCACGTTGTTTAACTATCTGAATGTCAGTCCGTCATTCCGATTCACTGACCGTATGCAGTCTGCCAAGGTCGAGCGTTCGTGGGACGCGGCCAAGCAGGTGGAGGTGGCCGATACCACCTACGGCTTCCACAATATCTATAACTGGAATTTCAGCATGGGCATGTCCACGAAGCTCTATGGCTTTTGGACGCCAAGCCGCAAGATATTCGGCGACAAGATACAGGCCATCCGCCATGTCCTCACGCCGCAGGTGACCTTCAGCTATGCCCCTGATTTCGGGGCTTCGCGCTACGGCTATTGGAAGACTTACCAGAAGACCGATGCCGACGGCAATGTGTCGCTTGTGGAATATTCTCCTTATAGCACCGGTATGTTCAGTGTACCGGGTAGGGGGAAGACGGGAAGCATCAGTTTCAGCCTTGGCAACAATCTGGAGATGAAGGTGAAGTCGGACAAGGATTCCACCGGTGTCAAGCGTATTAGTCTGATAGACGACTTGGCTATCAACATGTCTTATAACATGGCAGCGAAAACCAGACCATGGAGCGATCTGGGTATGAATATCCGCTTGAAGTGGTGGAAGAACTATACGTTTAATATGAATGCCGTGTTTGCCACTTATGCTTACGAACTGGACGATCAAGGAAGACCATACGTAGGGACGCACACCGAGTGGGGCAAAGGGCGCTTCGGGCGCTTCCAAGGTATGTCGCAGAACATCTCTTATACGCTTACTCCTGAGAAGTTAAGCAAGCTCTTTGGTGGTGGCAGCAGCCGGGATGACGACAAGCGACATGCCGGTAATGGCGATGATGAGGGTGTTGATACTGATATAGAAAGTAATGTTGATGAGGTGATGGAGCGTGGAAAGCACAATGCACGGAAAGAAAAGAGCAAGGCAAGCACTGACGAAGACGGTTATATGGCCTTTTCCATGCCTTGGTCGCTGACATTCGGCTATGGTGTGACCATGCGTGAAAGCAATGACATCAATAAGTTTAACTACAAAAAGATGCGCTATCCCTATAAGTTTTCCCAGACACTCAATGTCAGTGGCAATATTCGCATAAGCGACGGATGGAACATCAGTTTCTCTTCGGGATATGATTTCGAGAGTCATGAAATCAGTATGACCACTGCTTCGCTGCAACGAGATCTCCATTGCTTCAACATGAGTTGTGAGGTGGTGCTTGCCCCATATACCAGCTATAACTTCACTTTCCGTTGCAATGCAGCCACACTGACCGATGCATTGAAATACGACAAGCGTAGCGGCTACTCCAACGCCGTGCAGTGGTATTGACAGACAAGTAAAGCGGAAAACATAAGACGACCGCGGGAGGATGGCCAAGCCGGCCATCCTCCCGCGGTCGTCTTATGTTAAAGTGTGTAAGGGGAGTTACTCTTGGGGGGAATCCGGACAGCTTCGTCTTTCTGTATGGCCGTCTTTTGTAATTTGTTTGTGGTGATGCACTTGTCTCTTCTTTGTGGAGCCATCCCCGGCAGTCGGGCGGTCAGAGCCCTAAAAGTGCATTCACTTTTTCTTCTTCTCCCACAATCCAGATGATGTCACCTTTCTCAAACCGACGTGCAGGGTCAATCATGGTAAGGTTTTCCTGTCCTTCTTCCACTCCGACCACCATGCAATCGTAGCGGTCGCGTATGCCACTCTCTTCAAGTGTTTTGCCCACAAACTCGCTGTTGCCACTGATGATGAATTGCCGGAGTTTCATTTCCCGTTTCTCTATCTCGTTGTCTTCCGGTATCAGTTCGTCTTTGATGGCATCGGCAAACTTGTTGAGCTGGTCGTCGTTACCGATGACCTGCAGCCGGTCGCCGGGAAAGAGAATCGTTTCACCGGTGGGGATGTTCAGGCGTTGTGAACCGCGCAGAATGCTGCTCAGGTGCACTCCGAAGCGGTTGCGCAGTTGGAGGTCGAGGAGTGTGCGCCCGGCCCAGGTGGAGTCTTCGGGCACCACGAAGTCGCTGATGTGGATATCCCGGTCGAGCAGGTGTCCCTCGTAGAGCGGACGCTTATGGCCTCGCACCTGCGCATCGATGTCGCGTGAACGCAGATTGAGGATAAAAAGTCGTTCGAGGCGTATGCTGCGGTGTTTGGTCCACCGTGAGAATATCATCAGCAGTACGGTGATAGCTCCGATTGAGACCATAATCGCTGTCTGAAAGCGGGTCAGATAGTTGCAGATGTAGAAAACAAAGGCAATGGCTATGACGAAACGCACGAGGATGGTAAAAAGCAGTGGCAGACGGTTGCGGTTGCTTTCCACCCATAGCTGCCTGAATTCCTTGCTGTGGTTTTTCTTCATTACCATAGCCCTGAGGAAGGGGGCTATGATGATGACAGTCAGAATGCCCGTAATGGCATTGGCGTACCAGTGGAGTTCCCACCCCGGCAACAATTTGCGGATAAACGGAAGGACAATGGAGAACATCACGGCAATAGAGGCAGCTGAAAGTATCGAGTAGATAAAAGTATTGACAGCCATGGCCGAGAGCAGTCTGTGCCATTTACTCTGTTGCGTTGTGTTCGGATGGTTCATGGCCAGATGGTTGAGTGAATTTACCAAGCGGTTGGGCAGATGATGCTCCAAGACATTGTAGGCAGGAGTAGCCAACCGAATCATGTAGGGCGTGAGGAAAGTGGTGATGACCGAAACGGCCACAACCACCGGATAGAGGAAATTGCTGATGACACCTAAAGACAGTCCCAAGGAGGCTATGATAAATGAAAATTCACCTATCTGTGCCATGGAGAAACCGCATTTCATGGCCGATTTCAGTGATTCGCCGGCAAGGAAGAAATCCAACGAACCGAAAACGGCTTGCCCGATGAGGATGGTGAGCACGAGTCCGAGGATGGGGAGGGCGTATTCTACGATGATGTGCGGATCGACCAACATACCCACTGATACGAAGAAGATGGCCCCGAAAAGATTTTTTACCGGTTCCACCAGTTTGATGATTTTGTCGGCCTCGATGGTCTCCGCCAAGATGCTGCCCATGACAAAAGCACCGAAAGCACTGCTGAACCCTACTTTCGTGGAGAACACCGCCATGGCGCAGCAGAGTCCGAGAGACACGATGAGGAGCGTTTCGGCATTGATGAGCCGGCGCACGGAGCGCAGAAATAGCGGTATGGCAAAGATACCCACCACAAACCACAACACGAGAAAGAAAACGATCTTCATCACCGAACCGAGCATTTCTCCACCATCAGGATTGCCACCGCCGGCCAATGCCGAGAGCATCACCATCAGCACGATGGCCAGAATGTCTTCCAGTATGAGTACGCTCATCACGGTGCCCGTGAATTGCTGCTGCCTGAGTCCCATGTCGTCGAACGCCTTATAGATAATAGTTGTGGAACTCATGGCCAGCATTCCGGCCAGAAAGATGCAGTCCATCTTGCTCCATCCGAAGGCATGGCCCACGAGAACTCCCAGTGTCATCATGCAGAAGACGATGGCCACCGTGGCGATGATGGGCGAAGCCCCCATCTTCAATATCTTCTTGAACGAGAAATCCAAGCCGAGGGAGAAGAGCGTGAAGATGACACCGATGTCGGCCCAGGTCTGAATGTCGGTCTTGTCCAGCACCGAAACCGTGTAGGGCATATGAGGCGACACTAAAAAACCAGCCACTATGTATCCGAGTACAAGTGGCTGTTTCAGTTTTTTGAACACAAGCGTCACGACTCCGGCCACCATCAGGATGAGGGCCAAATCGTTGACAAGAGTAGGTATTTCCATTATTTCAATCTTCGTAACTTCCGGTTATCTCACATATCTTGACGATGGTCTGCATAGCCTTTTCCATCACTTGGATGCTTACAAACTCGTGGGGGCCGTGGAAATTGACACCTCCGGCAAAGATGTTGGGACAGGGTAGACCCTTGAAAGAAAGCTGCGCACCGTCCGTTCCGCCACGAATCGGCTTCACATGGGGTGGTACACCGCATTCCTGCATGGCTTTTAGCACAATGTCGATGACGTGCATGTTGGGGTCTATCTTTTCTTTCATGTTGTAGTATTGGTCTTTCACTTCAGCCACAACTGTTCCTTCCCCATACTTCTCATTCATCTTTTTCGCACAGTCTTTGATGAAATCCTTGCGGTCTTCGAAGTGTTCGCGGTCGTGGTCACGGATGATATACGACAGCGTGGCCTCCTCGCAGCGGCTCTTGATGCCCAATAGATGATAGAAACCTTCGTAGCCCTCGGTCTCTTCGGGGGTCTCTTCGACCGGAATCATATTTTGGAACTCTACCGCCAAGCGGCTCGCATTCACCATTTTGCCTTTGGCATACCCCGTATGCAGGCTTACTCCCTTGATATGGATTTTGGCCCCGGCAGCATTAAAGTTCTCATACTCCAGTTCGCCCAAGTCCCCTCCGTCAATGGTGTAGGCCCATTGGCAGCCGAACTTCTCTACATCGAAATGGTGTGCGCCCCTGCCTATCTCCTCATCGGGGTTAAAGCCTACGCGTATGTCTCCGTGCTTGATTTCGTTGTGATTGCGCAGATAGCACATCGCTTGCACGATTTCTGCGATGCCCGCCTTGTCGTCAGCCCCGAGCAGCGTGGTGCCGTCGGTGACGATAAGGTCTTCCCCGATGTGTTCTTTCAGTTCGGGAAACTTTTCGGTAGACGATATGATACCGGGTGACAGTTCGATGTCGTTGCCGTCATAGTTGCGTATGATGCGGGCTTTGATGTCCTTGCCGCTGCAATCAGGGCTGGTGTCGTAATGGGAGATGAAGCCGATGGTGGGCGTTTCTTTCTTGGTGTTGGCCTTGAGAGTGGCATAGATGTAACCCATTTCGTCCATTTCCACATCACTGAGTCCCTCGTCTTCGAGCTGCTGCTTCAAAAACTTGGCAAACTCCAACTGCTTCGCCGTACTGGGAACACTCTCCGAGTCTTCGCTCGATTGGGTGTCAAACCGTGTATAACCGATAAATCTTTCTGTAAGATCCATATTTTATGCTATGAGGATGTTATAGTAAATGAAAACAAAAGAAATCATTCCCGTCCTTATGCAAAAGAACGGGGATTTCTTTTGATTGTACAGTTACTTTTCTGCTTTTTACCATTATATACTATCAAGATGTCGCAAATATACAAAAAATGCTTGATATTAAAGACGGTTTATCACATTTTTCCATATTAAAAAAGATAAAAACAAATGGCAAAAAACAAGTGGAAATCCTATATATAGACAAAGGATTTCCACTTTGGTGATTCCGCTGGGATTCAAACCCAGGACCTTCAGAACCGGAATCTGACGCTCTATTCAGCTAAGCTACGGAACCGTTCTTAAAACTGAACGCAAAGGTAATGAATTTATTTTTAACGTGCAAATATTATACAATATTTAATAATCCATGTGTGATGCAAATGGTAAGGAAAAACAGAAGAATGCTTTCGTTTTGCAAAATAAATCAATTGCTATGCTTGCCGTTTACTGATAAATGTTTACCTTTGCAGCATAAAAATGACATTAAATGTAAAAGATATGAGTAAATTGATTAAGCCCGAAGGTTATCATGCCCTGCTCGACATGCGCCGCACGGAGCAGGGCATTAAGCTGATTAAGGATTTCTTTCAGCAGAACCTTTCCACCGAATTGCGGTTGCGCCGTGTGACGGCCCCTCTCTTTGTGTTGAAGGGGCTGGGCATCAATGATGACCTGAACGGCGTGGAGCGTCCCGTGACTTTTCCCATCAAAGATTTGGGAGATGCTGAGGCCGAAGTGGTGCATTCGCTTGCCAAGTGGAAGCGGCTGACACTTGCCGAATATAACGTGGAGCCCGGCTATGGGGTCTACACCGACATGAATGCTATTCGGGCCGATGAGGAGCTCGACAATCTACACTCTTTATATGTAGACCAGTGGGACTGGGAGGCTGTCATCACGGCCGGGCAACGCAATGTGGCTTTTTTGGAAGATGTCGTAAACCGCATCTATTCCGCCATTTTGCGCACGGAGTATCTCACTTGCGAAACTTATCCTGAAATCAAGCCTTTTTTGCCCGAAAAGATAACGTTCGTTCATAGTGAAGACTTGTTGCAGATGTATCCCGACAAGACTCCCAAAGAGCGTGAAGATGCCATTTGCGAGAAATATGGGGCCGTGTTTGTTGAGGGTATAGGAGGCAAGTTGAGCAACGGTGAGAAGCATGATGGGCGTGCCCCCGACTACGATGATTGGTCTACTGTGGCTGAAAATGGGAAAGAGGGTCTCAACGGCGATATTCTCATCTGGTATCCGGTGCTTGGACGTAGCTTCGAATTGAGTTCGATGGGCATCCGTGTGGATAAGGAGAGTTTGTTGCGTCAACTCAAGATTGCCGGCAAGGAAGACCGCGCCGAACTTTATTTCCATCGTCGATTGTTGGGCGACCAACTGCCTTTGAGCATCGGTGGCGGTATCGGGCAGAGCCGCCTGTGCATGGTGTTGCTCCATAAAGGGCACATCGGCGAAATCCAGGCCAGCATCTGGCCCGATGATATGCGGGCCGAATGTGAAGCAGCCGGTATGCCACTCATTTGATTGGTCGGTTTTTTCAGGATTGGTGCAAGGCCTTTGCACCAACCGTTCAGCACCCTTGCGCGAGGCGTGCGACATCCCGGCACAGATGGTGCAGCGATTCTGCACCGTTTCCGACCGACTGAAAAGGTGTTTTCCTTTTGTCTGAAACAGATTCTCCTTTCTATGAAAAAACAATGGCGGCAAACGTTGCTGCCATTGTTTTTTTTAGTACATTTGCACTAAGAATAAAGCAAAGCGACTATGAATATATGTATCTTTTGTGGAGCGCGCCCCAACTTCATCAAGGTGGCTCCGGTGATTAGAGCTATCGAGGCTGCCCGCCGTGAGGGACGGGAGGTGGATTTTCAGCTTGTGTATGCAGGCATTGCCGGTGATGCCATGCTGGAGGCAAGTCTCTTTGATGACCTCTGCATCCTCCGGCCGGATGAATGTCTGGGCGTTGACTGTGAAAACCTCAACGAACTCACCGGTCGGGTGATGTCGGCTTTTGAGTGCTATTTGCAAAGACAGCCCACCGATGTGGTCATTGTCGTGGACGATCTTGCCAGCACCATGGCTGCCGCCATCGTCACCAAGAAGCAAGGCATTATGCTGGCGCACATTGCGGCTGGCACCCGCAGTTTCGACATCACGATGCCCAAGGAGATCAACCGGTTGGTCATCGATGGCCTGTCAGACATTCTTTTTACGGCCGGCATATCCAATAACAGCATAGCCAACAAGGAGGGGGCCGAGCTCTCGAAGGTCTATATGGTGGGCAACATCCTGATGGACAATCTGCGTTTCAACCGCGCCCGCATCGAGTCGGCGGAGCTGCCCGGCGAGGTGATGCAGGTCATCCGTCCCGCAGGGGCCTCCGGTGAACGCCCCTATGTCGTCTTCACGCTCAACCGCAAGGCTCTCTTGGCCGATCGTGAAAATCTGCTTCTCATGCTCTCGGGTATGCTTTCGGCTGCCGGTGACATGACATTTATCGCCCCGTTGCGCCGGCCCGCAGCCGACCTCATCAAGAGTCTGGAGGCGGAAGGCGAACTCTCGTTGGCCAATTTCCACATCGTTGAGCCCATGGGCTATCTGGCATTTGGCCGTCTCACGGCCCATGCCCGTGGTGTGGTGACAGACTCCGGCAATGTGGCTGAAGAGGCGACTTTCAACCAAGTGCCTTGCATCACGCTCAACAGTTATACGGAGCACATCGAGACCGTCAAGCAAGGCACCAATGTGCTTGTGGGTGAAGATGCCGACCGGCTCCGTGAAGCCGTCGCCACCCTTGTGCGCGGAGAGTGGAAGGCGGCCGGTATTCCCGACCGTTGGGACGGTCGGTCGGCCGAGCGCATCGTACAGATATTGTTAGAACAGGGGCAAAGAGCCCGATAGACGGCGAAGGTTTTATCTGTCAACACTGATGCACAAGCATGACAACTATACGTTTCTGACCTCAGCCCCCGTCTCCCGTGTAGTGGTGGCGATGGCCGTACCCACGATTATCTCAATGCTCGTGACGAGTCTCTACAACATGGCCGATACCTTTTTTGTGGGGCAAATCGACACGCAGTCTACGGCTGCCGTGGGCATTGTCTTTTCGGTGATGTTTTTCATTCAGGCCTTCGGTTTCTTCTTCGGGCACGGGTCGGGTTCTTATATCGCCCGCGAACTTGGTGCCCGTCGCCACGACAATGCCGCCCGCATGGCCTCCACGGGTTTCTTTCTTTCTTTCGGTTTTGGCTGTTTGATTATGTTGGTGGGCGAACTGCTGCTCACACCGCTCTCGGTCGAACTGGGCAGTACACCTACCATCCTTCCCTACACGGAGCGTTATCTCGGCATCGTGCTACTCGGTGCGCCGTTTTTCACATCCTCGCTCACGCTCAACAACCAGATGCGCCTGCAAGGAAACGCCTCATACGCCATGTATGGTATTGTGACCGGGGCCGTGATCAACGTGGCGCTCGACCCATTATTCATCTTCCTGTTCGACATGGGAGTGGCAGGTGCCGCACTGGCCACAGTGGTCGGACAGGTCGTTTCGTTTGTCATCCTCCTGCGCATGGTGCGGCGTGAAGGCAATATAGCTGTGCATGCGCGGCTCTTTGCCCCCTCGTGGAGCCTGTTCAAAGAGATATTCTACGGCGGCAGTCCGTCGCTTTCGCGGCAAGGCTTGGCCTGTATAGCCACGATAGCGCTCAATGTCTCTGTCAAGGTTTATGGCGATGCAGCCATTGCGGGCATGTCCATCGTCAATCGCATAGCCATGTTTGTCATGGCTGCCGTGGTGGGTCTCGGCCAAGGTTTTCAGCCCCTTTGCGGCTTCTGCTACGGTGCCCGTCTCTATGGGCGGGTCAGGCAGGCCTTTTGGTTTACCACCGGTGTGGGCACGGTCTTCCTTTCGCTTTGTTCGGTGGTCGGCTTCTGCTTCAGCGACGGCATCATCGAACTTTTCCGCAACGACCCTCATGTGATAGCTGTGGGCAGTGTGGCCTTGGTGTGGCAGCTTGTCACCTTTCCGCTCAATGCCTTTGTCATGACGAGCAACATGCTCACCCAAGTGTGCCGCAAACCGTGGAGGGCCAACATTCTTGCTGCCGCCCGCCAGGGCCTTTTCTTTGTGCCGCTTGTCATCGTTCTTCCCCGATATTTCGGCATTCTTGGTGTTGAGGCCTGTCAGGCGGCCAGTGATGCCTGCGCTTTTGCGCTCACCGTGCCGGTGATGCTTTACACCTTTCGCGAAATGAGGAGGGAGGAAATCGCATGGGGAACCGAAGCCCATTGATGCCGGGTCAATTTAAGTTCCAACTTTTGTAAGAATTGTTTTTCATAGTTTATGAGCTCCACTGTCTATGTCAAGAATATGGTGTGCGACCGTTGCAAGATGGCTGTCACCCACTTGATGAGATTTAGGCTCATGTTGTGGGTGACAAAATAGGGCAGATGTCTGTTGTGAGCAGTGTCTTCTTTGGTCGTCCGTGTTTAGAGGTCCGATAGAGCCGTGAAGGTGTCTATGATGTGCTCGGCACCGGCCTTTTCCAATTCCTCGCGTGAGCCGTTGCCATAGCTCACGCCACAGGTGTGCGTGCCGGCATTGTGGCCCATGAGTATGTCAAACTTGGTGTCGCCTACGACCAAGGCGTCATTGGGAGCGATGCCGAAATGCCGCAGCGTCACTTCCACGGGTTCGGCCTCGGGTTTGGGGCGGTGTACATCGTCGGCCCCGATGAGGTAGGAGATGAAAGGCGAAAGCCCCAGATCGTTGACGTATGCTGCCAGTGAGGCATGGCTGCGGCTGCTGGCAAAGGAGAGATGTATGTGCCGGTTGTGGAGCCGTTGCAGGGTGTCGGCCACACCGGGAAAGAGCGTGACGGCTCCCGGACGGTTGTTCTGCTTGAAAAACTCACGGTAGGTGGCGGCACATTTTTCGCCCATCTCCTCTGTCATGGGAATCATCTCGGTGAAGCAGCGGGCCAAAGGTAAGCCTATCATCCGGGCGCATTGCTCCCTTGTACGTGTTTCGAGGCCGAGCGCATCGATGGTCTGGAGCATGGTGTCGGTGATGAGCCGGCGGCTGTCTCCCACCGTTCCGTCGAAGTCAAGGATAAGAAGTTTAAACTTGTTGGTCATCAGGCGATGTCTTCTTTTACGTGCCGGCGAATCTTGGCAAGGTAGGCTTTCATGCCCGGAGCGTCTTTCTTGTCGATTATCGCGAGCAGCTCCTTGAGTTCGGTGCGTATCTGTGATACTTGGTCGTGAGTGTAGGGGTTGAACAGAATCTCCTGCAAGAGGTAGTCGTCTTCGTTGAGCACGCCTTTGGCTATGCGCATGTGTCGCTTGAATGTGGTGCCCGGAGCGTCTTGGTGCTTCATCACGGCGGCGAACACAAAGGTAGACACGAAGGGAATGCTCAGCGAGTAGGCTACCGTCTCGTCATGTTCCTTGAAGGTATATTCGTAGATGTTGAGTCCGATCCGTTGGTAGAGGTCCTTGAAGAAGATGCGCCCCATGTAGTCACCCTCGCTGATGATGATGGCGTTTTCTTCGCTCAGTTGGTTGAGGTTGGCAAACGTCGGCCCGAACATCGGGTGAGTGCTCACGTAGGGGCGGCCGCTTTGTTCGTAAAATTCCTTCAATCCAGTCTTCACGGAGGCTATGTCGCTGATGATGCAATCTTCCGGCAGATAGGGTATCACCTCCTTGAAGGCCGGAATGGTGTATTTCACCGTGACAGCGTTGATGACCAATTCTGGACGGAATTCCCGCACCTCGTTGAGCTGTTGGAAGCGATAGCAGTTGTAGGTGAAACGCATGCGCTTCGCATCTTTTTCATAGACGGCCACCTCGTGGTCGAAACTGAGCAGGTCGATGAAAAACGAGCCCATCTTCCCTGCTCCCATGATTAGTATTTTCATAAGCCTTAATGTCTTGCAGGGCTGCGTTGGGCATAAGCCGTGGCCGGACTCTGCAATCCTTTTAACAAATTATCTGTTGACGATTTCCAACTGTTGGCGGACACTCTCTTCGTGGATATGTTCAAACACTTGGGCGGCGAATTCGGGTGACATACCGCACAAACTGGCCTGCGCACCGCGTTTTTCGAGAATCTCACTATAGCGGTTGGCCTGTAGCACAGTCATGTTGTGCTCTTTCTTGTAGGTGCCTATTTCACGGCAAACACGCATTCGTTTGGCCAACAAATCCATGAGCTGGTTATCGAGTTCGTCTATCTGGGCCCGTAGTTGGCGTATGCCCTCAGTGGTGGTGTGCTCGTCACGCACCACGAGCAGCGAGAGAATGTAGTCTAATATGTCCGGTGTCACCTGCTGTTTGGCATCGCTCCAAGCCTCGTCGGGGGAGCAGTGGCTCTCCACAATGAGTCCATCGAAGCCGAGATCCATCGCTTGTTGGCAGAGTGGGGCAATGAGGTCGCGTCGCCCGCCGATATGGCTCGGGTCGCAGATGATGGGCAGGTCGGTGATGCGGCGGCGCAGTTCGATGGGTATTTGCCACATAGGCAGGTTACGGTATATCTTCTTATCATAGCTTGAGAAGCCGCGGTGTATGGCTCCAAGACGCTTGATGCCTGCTTGGTTGAGTCGTTGCAAGGCTCCGATCCACAGTTCGAGATCGGGGTTGACGGGGTTTTTCACCAGCATGGGAACGTCTACTCCCTGCAACGAATCGGCCAAAGCCTGCATAGCAAAGGGATTGGCAGAAGTGCGGGCTCCCACCCACAGCACATCTATGCCGTATTTCAAGGCCAGTTCCACATGCTCGGGCGTAGCCACTTCGGTGGCGGTGAGCATACCGGTCTCCTCCTTCACTCGTTTCATCCACGGCAAGGCAGTCTCGCCATTGCCCTCGAAACCACCGGGTTTGGTGCGGGGTTTCCATACGCCGGCACGGAAAATGTGACAGCCTTTGGCGGCCAGTTCCTTGGCGGTTTTTAACACTTGCTCTTCGGTCTCGGCCGAACAAGGCCCTGCGATGACGCACGACGGTCGCTTGTTGTCACTCGGCAAGTTCAATGGTTCTAATTCCAGTTCCATAATCGTTGTATTTTTGTTTCTTGGTTTACGATGGTTTTATGCTTTGTCCAAGTCGTTGCCCGCAGCGAATAGCTTTACACGCTCCAATGCTTCACGCATCTTGTCGTCTTTGGCGCAAAGCGAAATGCGGATGTAGCGGCTGCCGTTGGAGCCGAAGATGAAGCCGGGCGTGATAAATACGCGGGCCTCGTGGAGCACGCGTTCGGTGAGTTCTTCCACATCGTGGTATCGGTCGGGAATCTTTCCCCAAAGGAACATGCCCACCTGCGTAGGGTCGAATGTGCAGTGTAGTGCCGTCATGATCTGTTCGGCGAGATTTCTGCGCCGCCGGTAGTTAGTGATGTTGTTTTCGCGGTGCCATGCTTCGCCGTTGGTGTTGAAGGCTTCGGCGGCAGCCAACTGTATGCCACGGAACGAACCGTTGTCTATGTTGCTCTTCACTTTGAGTATCCATGAGATGAATGTCGGGTTGGAGACAGCCATTGCCACGCGCCACCCCGGCATGTTGTGCGACTTTGACATGGAGTTGAATTCGATGCACACATCTTTGGCCCCGGGTACTTGCAGAATGCTCATCGGCTGCTCGTTGAGGATGAGCGAGTAGGGGTTGTCGTTGACCACCACGATGTCGTGACGGCGGGCAAAATCCACCAGCCGTTCATAGGTCTCCATACGGGCATTGCCGCCGGTGGGCATGTTGGGATAGTTGGTCCACAGCAGTTTCACGCGGCTCAAGTCCAAGCGTTCCAGTTCGTCGAAGTCGGGCTGCCATCCGTTGTCTTCTCGCAGATTATAATAGGTGATTTTGGTGCCCAACAGTTTGTTGACAGCCGTGTAGGTGGGGTAGCCCGGATTGGGGATGAGTACTTCATCGCCGGGATTGCAGAATGCCAGTGTCACGTGGAGTATTCCTTCCTTTGAACCGATGAGGGGTTGCACTTCCGTCGCCCAGTCCACATCGACACCGTACACTCGCCCATAAAAGTCGGCCATAGCCTTGCGCAGCTCGGGTATGCCCACTGTGGGCTGATACCCGTGGGCTTTGATGTCGCGGGCCACCTCGCATAGCTTGTCTATCGTTTGTTGCGAAGGGGGCATGTCGGGGCTGCCTATGGCCAGACTGATAATGTCCCGTCCCTCGGCGTTGAGCTTGCCCACTTCCTTCAGTTTGCGGCTGAAGTAGTATTCCTGTATTTCGTTTACTCTATTTGCTGGCTTCATATTCTCCCAAGATTTTGATGTTTTTGACAAGCGGTGTGATGGCGTCTATTGATTGGCGGTAGCGGGTGAGGTTGTCGTAAGTGACATCCACGTAGAAGAGATATTCCCATTCACGCCCGATGATGGGCAGCGATTGAATCTTCGTCAGGTTGATGTCGTAGAAGCTCATGATGGTGAGCACCTTGCTCAAGCTGCCTTCCTCATGAGGCAAACTGAACACGAGACTCGACTTGTCGCTGTGTTCGAGCGGCCTGAGAAAGTCGGCTTTGCGTGTATCCGACACCACGAGAAAGCGTGTGAAGTTGTGCTTGTTGTCGTGAATATCTTCCTGAAGCACCTTCATGCCGTAAGTCTGAGCCGCATGGGAGGAGCAGATGGCTGCCCATCCGTGCATTTTGTGTCTGGCGATATATTCGGCCGCCCCGGCAGTGTCTTCCGCCTCTACGGCTTTCAGGTCGGGATGCTCGCCCAAGAAACGGCGGCACTGTGCCAAGGCCACAGGGTGGGAGTGTATCTCTTGCAGCGTGTCCCAGTCGTCATCGGGCAGGCAGCACACCGAGTGTTTGATGTGTAGCTTGTGCTCGCCCACCACCGTGGCATTGCTCTCTCGCAGCAGTTCGTAGTTGTGGAGCAGCGAACCGGCGATGGTATTCTCGATGGCCACCAGTCCGATCACCGTAGGGTCGAGCCGGATGTTCTCAAACACCTCTTCAAAGGTGGCGCAGCAGATGAGTTGTATCTGTTCGCCGGCGAAGTGTTCGTGCGCGGCAATGTCGTGAAACGACCCCGGTTCTCCTTGTATAGCTATTCTTTTCATATTTCTGTCATTACGAAAAACGGTCCTGCTCCATACAGAGCGGGACCGTTTCGTTATTTCTTATACACTTGTCATAAGTTGAAATCTATACGCAACTTCCCGCTTCACAATTTCTTGCAAAGTAAAAGTAAAAATAGTAAAAAGAAGCGTATGATCTCATTGCTTACTTGTTTTTTATTCTGTTTTCAAATGCAAAAGTATGATTTTTATTTCATTCTCGCAAATAAAATGACAGAAAAAATGCCCGAAAACTATCGATTAGGGGAGTTTTCCTGTATTCAGGTGGCTATTTTTCCAGTCCGCCTATGCCGTAAGGGTCGATGGAACGGTAGGCTTTCTCCACTTGTTGCTGTATGCCTTTCCCCTCTTCCGGCGCATGTTGGCCGGCTGTATTCCCGTCTGTTTCCGACGAAAGCTCAAGCACCTGCTTCCTGTCGGCCTCGGCCAGTTCCTTGTCTCCCTTGGCCAGATAGATGTCTCCTCGCTCTTGGAAGGCTGCCACACAAAAGGGGTTGGCCTCTATCACCTTATTATAATAGGCAATGGCACTGTCGCTTGCTCCTTTCCCGGCCTCCACACGTGCCTTGAGCAGCAGTGCGTCTTCATTGCCTTCGGTGTGGTTGACAGCCCATTCGGCATCCTCGTCGGCCCCGTCGCAATCGCCTGTTTTCAAGAGCGTTTCGCCTCTTAGCAGGCGTGAACTGAAAGCAGTGGCCAAAGCTTCTCGCCTGGTGTTCTCGTCTTCTCCATCCATCCGATGCTCACAGGTGATGATGGCTTTGGTGAGCATGGCAATGGCATTCACCGTGTCGCCCAGTCCGATGCTTGCGCGGGCATAGAAATTGAGCACCTGTGGGTCGTCGCGGTCGATGAGCATGGCCTTTTCGCAGGCATCGGCCATCGCCCGATAGTCTTCCATCATGTAGGCCACATCGGCCATGCGCACGAATATCTGTTTGTTGTCGGGCTCGGCTTCGGCCAGTTTCTGCAACTGCTCGTAGGCCGGCAGCAGTTCGCCGGTGCGTATGAGCGTCTGCGAGAGATAGTCACGCACCTCCAAGTCTTCGCGCATCTCCAAAGCCCGGTTGAAGCACTTCACAGCATAGTCCGTCTCGCCCATGTGCATGGCTTTCACGCCATCGTATTTCAGCATGTCGAAGTTGCGCGTCTCCTGCTCCTTTCGGTCGTCCTCGGGCGAGTCCACGCGGCCGCCAAACAGTTTCTTGAAAAATCCCATTGTCGTATGTGTTTCTATGGGGTGGTTGTAGATTGTCAGATGTCCCCTTACCTTATTTTAGTCCTTGATTTTGTCGTAAATCTCGGGTGTGAGGATGTCCACCCGGGTCATTCCCGGCCACTTGCCCTCCACATGTTCGTAGGCTTCGCCCACGCGCTTGTAGCGTTGGAAGGTAAATTCAGCATTGATATATCCGTCGTTGCCGTCTTTGGCCAGCACATAGCAATACATCGATTGCAGATAGCCCACGATGCTGCCATGTTCCTTCACCGGTTCGCTCTTCCACGTGTCCTGCGGAATGACCGATGTCTGGATGTAGCTGCTGGGATATTTCTGGTAGAATATCTCCCGGCAGGCCTGAATCAGTTGGTTGGCATCGCCTCCTTTATAGAGGTTGTCGGTGTAGATGGGCATGTATTTTCGGCGCAATGCATCGTGGTCGGTGTTGTCTATGCCCAGTTCGTCTTTGATTTGCTCGGTGGTAGACTGCACCGATTTCTTGGCATTGTCCCAAAACTTGCGGGCCTTTCCTGCCACGGTGGTCTTGGCTTTTTGGGTTCGGTTTTGGGCCAAAACGGGTGTTGCAAACATTCCGAAAGCCATCAGCGAAAAAATCAAAATCTTCTTCATAAACTTCGAATCTTTTTGTTTAAATCACGGCAAAAGTAATATAAAAAGGTTAAGATGCCAAAGAAATTCAGTTTTTTTAATTCCGATGTTCTTGGCTTTCACATCAATTTGTTTAAATTTGCACACATGAAGAAGTTTTCATGCATATTGATGACGGCTGTCTTGTGCCTGCCTTTGCAGGCGCAGCGTGTGGGCCGTGGCCCGCTCCACAGTCCCGACGACCCGCGTGAGGAGTGGATTCTGCCGGGCGACACCCTCTTTGTGAATGGCGACCCCACCGTGTATGGCGGCAAACCGGTGAAGATGGATGGGCGGGTCTCCGCTCCGCTGTCGGCAGTAGCACAGGTTGGGGAGCGGTCGTCGGCCCTGGAAACGGTGCATCCGGGCTCTTCTGCTGCCACAATTCCGGTGCCGGAATCCATTCAAACCTACGGATGGGGACTGCATCGGGGGCTCAATGTCTCGGTAGGCCTCTCGGCCTTTGCCACTTTCGGCAAGTATGCACCCCATCGGGGAGGCTTCGCCCAGACCATCAGCGCCGCCTATCTCTCGCCCCTCACCAAAGACGGCAAGTTGTGGCTGGCCGGCGGTGGTTATTTCAACAACACCTTCTGGGGCAGCGATTCCTATCGCGATGTCGGTCTGTACGCCATGCTTGGCTATCGGTTCAACGACCATTGGGAGGCCTACGCCTACGGACAGCTCTCACTGGCGGACAATTACGGGCACTATTATTACGGCCGTCCCGGCTGTTATGGTTATGGCCGCTACGGCTATGGCTGCTCTCCCGTGGCCGCCTATTGGCCCGGCGGCATGGGCCTTATGGGCATTGGCGGCATGGGGGTGCCCGGTGCCAATGTCGTGGGAGCGGGCGTTATATATCATGTGAATAAGTCATTCTCCCTTGGGCTCAACGTAGAAGGCGTGTGGTATAACGACAACCACACGCCCCGGTACTTTGGCCAATACGACTATCCTGTGCCTCAACCTTAGTGCGTCAGCCTGAGCCTGAGCGAGTTGAGCACCACCGACACGCTCGAGAAGGCCATTAGGGCCGAGGCCCACATCGGTGTAATCTGGAAATCGATGCCGAAGAGGCGGAGGATTCCGGCTGCCAAGGGGATGCAGACAATGTTGTAGACGAAAGCCCAGAAGAGGTTTTCCCATATCATTCGCACCGTTTTTCTGCTCAGCGTCACAGCTTCGGGTATGCTCCGCAGGTCGTCGCCCATGAGTGTCACCTGTGCCACGTCCATGGCCACATCGGTGCCGCGCCCTATGGCCATGCCCACGTCGGCCAGTGCCAACGCCTGTGTGTCGTTGATGCCGTCGCCCACCATTGCCACCGTCTTGCCTTCGGCCTGAAGGCGTTTCACCATATTCTCTTTGTCCTGCGGCAGCACTTGGCTTCTATAGTGCCTGATGCCGGCTTTGTCGGCCCAGTAGCGGGCGGCCTCTTCTTTGTCGCCACTCATCATGTATATCTCTATTCCCTTTTTCTGCAACTCCTCCATCGCCTCCCGGGCGTATGGTTTGAGCGTTTCGCGCTGTTCCGGCGGTAGGTCGTCCGACTTGGTGAAGTCGACACTCCGGTTGGGCAGTGTGAGCGTGCCCGTCTTGTCAATCACCACGGCATCTACCTTGCGCAGCCGCTCCAGAGCCGAAGCGTCTTTGATGAGCACCTGCCGCTCAGCCGCCTTGCCTATGCCCACCATGAGTGCCGTGGGCGTGGCCAGTCCCATGGCGCAGGGGCAGGCTATCACCAGCACGGCCACTGCACTCATGACGGCCTGTGGCAGATAGGCATTGCCACCCGCGAGCCACCATGCGAGAAACGTGATGAGGGCGATGCTGCCCACCACGGGCACGAACACCAGTGCTGCTTTGTCCACCAACCGTTGCACAGGAGCTTTCGAACTTTGTGCCTCCTGCACCATGCGGATGATGTGCGCCAAAGCCGTCTCTTCACCTATCTGCAAAGCTCTCATGCGGAATTTGCCCTGACTGGGGATGGTCCCGGCCAGCACCTTGCTGCCTTGACGCTTCTCGGCCGGTGTGGGTTCGCCGGTAATCATGCTTTCATCCACGTAGGCTGCGTCGGGAGTCATGAAGCTTTCGGCCCATGTCACCTCCCCGTCGACCGGCACTTTCTCGCCCGCCCTCACTTCGAGCATGTCGCCTTTCTCTATCGTCGACAGGGGCACTTCCTCCACGCTGTCTCCATCCACGATGTGGGCCGTCTTGGGAGCCATGCCCATGAGTTGGCGTATGCTTGAAGCCGTGCCGTCTTTGGCTTTTTCTTCGAGCAGGCGGCCCGTGAGCACGAAGGTGATGATCATCACCGAAGCGTCAAAATAGGTGTGCCATTCGATGCTCCGGGCTCCCCACACTGCATCGCCCCAAAATGTGTTGAAGGCACTGAAAAGGAAGGCTATCAGGGTGGAGAGGGCCACGAGTGTGTCCATGTTGGCGGTGAGGTGGGTGAGTTGTTTCCATGCCGAGACATAGAATTGCCTACCGCAATAGAGCATGTTGCACAAAGCAAGGATGAGCGACAGTTGGTTGGCCACGTTGCGGTCGGTGATGCCCGCCCAACCCATCGACACACTCATCACCAGCAGGGCAAACACCCATGAGAGCAACGTCTTGCGCCGCAGGAGGATGTACTCCCGCTTTTCTATTTCTTCCACCGAGCGGTCGGCTTCTATCACAAGGTCGTAGCCTATGCCGCTGATTTCCTTTTTCATCTGTTCAAGACTGATTTGGGTCGGGTCGAAGTCGACGAGTGCCGACCGTCCTGCCAGATTCACCGAAGCAGAACTGATGCCTTCAAGCGAATTGAGCTTGCGCTCCACATTGGCCGAGCAGGCCGAACAGGCCATGCCCACCACCGGTATTGTCTTTTTCATTGATCCTTTGATTTTATATTGTTTCTTTGTCTTGGCTGTTGGGGAAGAGAAAGAGCGTCGCCCATTCGGCTCCCATCTACCATGCGTTGGCAAAGTTACGCATAAAATCCTAATCGGCAGTTATGTTATATGGATTAAAGTTATAAGTTTTAGCTCTCCACCCACCTAAGGGAGGTTTATCTTCCTGCAAACAGAGGAATGGAAAATCCCCCCTTTAGGGGTTGGAGGCTATTGTGTGTTATAGTTTTTTGACCTATAGCGTAAAACTTACTGAGATTGAGAAAAAGCCTTACATGGATTTTCTCAACGCCCGTTTTTCAAGCCAACTCCATCTGTCCCATTAGCCCTATTCGCTCCATCAATTTTCTCACTAAGCCCAAACGACTTTGCAAAACGCCCACACTTGGAAGCTCGTTTGGGCCGAATGAGAAAGCAAAAGAGCCCCTTTTAGAAACCCATTCGGGCCGACTTGCTACTTACAGCCGGATGGAAAAGCCCCCTTTAGGGGGTTGGGGGGCTCTTGGGAATAAAAAAAGGGAGCGCCTACGCGCTCCCCTTGCTACTGCAAAGATACTAAAAAAGTGGCCTGTTTGCAAATGTAGGGTGAAAAAGGCGGACAAAAATAGTTCTGCTGTCACCCGCTTTTCCTGAACTATGCAAACAGGTCGTTGAGCCCTTCAGCCATTGTGGGGTGGGTGAAAATCATGTCACGCACGTATGATGCCTTGATGTGGTGGTCGATAATGGGCTTGAAAAGGTTGATGATTTCGTGCGACTCGGCACAGAAGAGCGTCACCCCCAACACCTCGTCGGTGTCGGCATCGACGACTGCCTTGAGCAGTCCGTCGGTCTGTCCCAGCACCTTAGCCTTGGGGATGGCCATAGCCGGCATTTTCTTCGCTACGATGTTGAGTCCCTTCTCCCGTGCCTGCGTCTCGGTGAGTCCGATGTGGGAGAGGGGAGGGGTGGTGAACACGGCTGTGGCCACGGCCCCCCGGTTGTCGCGGGTTCGGCTGCCATTGCCGAAGAGCTGGCTGCTCACGATGCGGTAGTCGTCGAGCGAGATGTAGGTAAACTGCGGACTCCCTGCCACGTCGCCCATGGCCCAGATGTGGGGTGCGGCGTGTAGCCGGTTGTCGGTGACGATAAATCCGCGTGCATCCACTTCCACGCCGGCCCGCTCAAGATGCAGCCGAGACGTGTTGGGTTGCCGGCCGATGCCCACAAGCACGGCATCGGCCTCGAAAGTTCCGACCGTAGTCACCACTGCGGTGTGCTCCGGGCTGTCCACAAAGCGCTCAGTGCGTGCTCCGAGGCGCACATCGATGCCTTTCCCGGTCAGCACGCGCAGCATTTCTTCGGCCACATCGCGGTCTTCGCGGGCCAGAAAAGTGTCGCTTGTTTCGAGAATGGTCACGTGGCTGCCAAATGCCTGATACATGCAGGCAAACTCGAGCGAGATGTAGCCTCCACCCACAATCATGAGCCGTGTGGGCCGTTGGGGCAGTGAGAGCATGGCTGTGCTGTCGTAGATGCGGTTGCCGTCGGCCCCCTCAATGTTGAGGCGGCGGGGCGACGCACCGGTGTTGATGAAGATGCGGTCGGCCTCGACGAGTTTTTCACCGTCGGCTCCCTTGAGCTTCACCGTGTGGGCATCCACAAATTCGGCAGTCGCATTGATGACATCCACACCCGTAAGGTCGGCCACTTTATGGTAGTTGGCTTCGCGCAGTTTGGTCGTGAGAGTCTCCTTGGCCTGCATGGCTTGCGAGAACACAGCCTCCTTGTCGGCTGTTCGGCTGCCCTGTTGCCCCTCGACGATGAGTTTCTTCGAGGGGATGCAGCCGATGTTGATACATGTCCCGCCATACATGCGGGCGCTTTCTTCTGCCAGCACCACGCGTTCGCCGTGGCGGGCCAAGTCGGCAGCCAGCGTCTTGCCGGCTTTACCAAAACCGATAATCAGATTTGGGGTCTTTATTGTCTCCATGTGTTTGTTGATTGATGAATGATAATCTCTTTTGTCTTCCGATCCACAGGCCCTTACCCCCTAAGGGGGGCTTACCTTCCCGCGAACAGGTGGATGGGAAAGTTCCTTTTAGGGGGTGTAGGTCTGTTCGATAGGGATTCTCCCACTTATTATAGGCTTTTTCCTTTCCGTCTTTAGCATATTATGCGTACATTTGCATCGTGATTGGTTCTCGGCAACTGCCACGGCAGGCCGGCGACTTCATTTAATGGATATTCAACTTTTAAAAACCGACATATTATGAAATCTTCCAACAGACATCCGTTTTTTCTCTCCATTGTGGTGGCTTTGCTGTTGTTCACGGCACATACAGCCGCTGCGCAGTCGTCTTCCTCTGACTCCTATTCTGTGGTGAGGGGCAAGGCCTACTACCGGCAGACTCCGGTCGCCATGGTCGACATTCCTTCGTTTCGCATCCTCGGCCACGGTTATGCCGTCGACCGCTATCATGTGTATCTCAATGGTGAGGTGCTTGAGTTTGTGGATCCGTCTACTTTCCGGCTGACCGATGGCCCGTCGGCCCGCCGCCCCGGTGATTATCCGCGGTGGATGGACGACGAGTGTGAAGATTATGAGAGCCTTGACGGGCGGTTTGTTCGTCACAATCGTTATTTCAAGTCGTCCCACGATGTGTTCTATGGCGACCGTGTGGTGAGCGGAGCTTCCGCCTCGTCGTTTGAAGACCTTGGCTGCGGTTATGCCAAGGATGCCTTCAATGTCTACTATCGCGGTCGTCGTGTGGATGGTGCTTCGGCCAATTCTTTCAAGGTGTTGGGCCGCGGCTATGGCGAAGATGCTTTCGACACCTATTATCAAGGCAAGCGCGTGGGGCGGTAGCACAGGGTTACATGCTGCCGTTCCGGCGGTTGAGCCATAAGGCGAAAAACTTGTCGTAGACCTCGTAGGCCCCTTCTTCCAGAGTGACGAAATCCTTTTCGAGCAGACCTTTCAAGGCCGACTGCACCGAACTTGTGGAGGACAGGCGGTATTTTCGGATAAAGGCCGACGAGAGCACTGATTGTGCCTTGCCGGCCTTGCTGATGGCTATGAGCAGGCTTTTTTGTTTGGCAGGCAGTTGGTAGAGCAGTGACTGGTAGGCAAAACCGCTCTCGTCGAGGATGGCACGCAAGGCATCGGCCGTGCGCGAGGGAGTGACGGTTTCACCCTCGGCGGTCAGGGCGTAGAGTTTGTTCATCATGCGTTGCACATACCATGTGATGCCGTCGAAGCGTTCGTACACCTCCTGCACCACTTCCGAGGGCAGTTGCCGACGACCGAAGAGGCGGCAAGCAAACGCAGCGTATTTCTCCAATGGTATGGGAGAAAGCGACTTGATGGACGTGCTCTGGTAGAAGGGACGAGAGTGGCTCAGAAACATTTCGCTCATCATGTTGCGTTTGGAGCCGGCAAAGATGAAGGCGGCATTGTGGCAGTGTTGTACGTGGGTGCGGAGCAGGGCCTCCACATTGCCTTCGGGATAGGTGGCCACGGTTTGGAATTCGTCGATGGCCACAATGCAAGGGCGGTCGGCCGAATTGAGATAGCGGAATATCTCGTCGAGAGTGACATCGGGAGTCTGTATGTCGCCAATCTCCACGCTCCAAGAGGGGGTGCCATTGCTGTCGAAACTGACCGATGAGCGCAGCGACCGCAGGCAGTTGACAAATGCCTGTATCACCTTGGTGCCGTGAGGCTTGAGGGCATTGAGAATGCTCTTGCCCAGTTCCTGCACCATTTCTTCGATGTTCTTGGTGGCATAGAGGTCGATGAGGAAGGTGTAGTAACGGGCTTTCACCTCCGGGCGGTTGAAGGTGTGGAGTATGAGTCCCGTTTTGCCTACACGCCGTGGGGCGATGAGCGTCACGTTGTTGCCATTGCTCACTTCCCCGATAAGGTCGACCGTTTCCTGTTCACGGTCGCAGAAAAATTCGTCGGCCACGTAGCCGCGCAGTATAAATGGATTGTTTGTCATCTTTGTTTGCCGTCATTAAGTGGTATTGCAAAGATAATTATTATATCACAATAATGCAATCATAATAATTGCATTATAATAATCTTTAACCTTTTTATCATGAAGGGGCGGTCACGAAGCACTGCCTCCGCGCATTCTCCGTCTTGCCTTTTTACGCTGCTCCGTCTTATTTTTTATCTTTAAACATTTTGTCGTGTCAAAATTTCGATTTTGACATATAGTTATTGATTATCAGGTGTTTAAGGCTTGTAAAAAAAGAGAATCTTCCGTTTTTCTTTGACACATTTTCGTTGTCGAACTGTTTTTTTGACGTTATTTTTTGATACGAATAGCGTTTTCTCCTAATTTTGTAACGTTGTCACTGTGATTACGGCACTTCTTGATTTTTTATAATTAGGCGGCAAAGGAATAATGATTCATGGGAAAAACAGCAAAAAACATAGTTATTAGCTAAATATTGAAAAATATGGAAAGAAAACTACTAAATGACCAACAGCCTACTTTACGTCTGTCGACGGTGTGCTGTGTCATGCGCTCCTTGCGCGCAGTAGTCCTCCTGCTTGCTTTGCTGATGGTGTCTGCCACGGCGAGTGCTTACGTGGTGGGCGAGTATTTCATTAAGGATCACATCACTTATCGTGTGATTGATGCCAGCGCATCTAATCCTAAGTTAGCCGTTTACAATGTAAAGGGCGTATCAGGGACCGTGACGATTCCTGCCACCGTTTTTGACGGAAAGGATGTGAAATTCACGGTAACGCAGATTGGAGGAGGAATCGATAACGATCCTATTAGGTGGGATGACACTGTTACCGGGGTAAACCTGCCCAACACAATTACAACGCTTTCTAATTATAGCTTTGCTTTTTCGGGTATCACTTCTTTGACACTTCCCGCCAGTGTAACCACTATCAGTCCTTGGGCAAATGTCTTGTTGGGAAGATGTTACAAATTAAAGGAAATTATTGTAGACCCGGCCAACCCATCGTTTATTTCAGACGATGGCGTGCTTCTTCGACAGTGAAGGTTCAGACGAATTGCCACATTATAATCTGTGGGATGAGTAAAGTCGCTACGCCTGATAGGTAGAAAGCAGAAAGGGGGCTCTGCTGAAGCCCCCGATCTGTAGGGGTAGACATCTTTTGTGCCATGCCCCGGAAAAGTGAAATAGTATGATGTTTTCTGCCCTCCTCCTTTTGGAGAGGAGTTGGCTGCAAAGAAATACCAAAGTGTTACGAGAGACAATGCTGCACGCGATGTGTCGTGTGTCTTTGCTTTGAGTATATTTTAACACTCTCTTCCCGTCCTTGCCGGAAAGCGTTCTGGCCGGGACGGGTCTTTTTTATTTGTCTGCATCATTTTCATGATCTGCAAGATAATTTTTTGGATTATTTCTTTTGATTATTCTTCTTTCTTATTATTTTTGCAGAAAACTTTGTTTATACGTGATGAGTTTCTTTAAAAACTATCTGTCTCTTGTGCCGGGCATCCTGATAATGTTCAGTCTGACTGCTTGTAACCGTCACAATAAAACCTTGCAGCGTATTGATGAATACTCGTTTAACCCGAAACAGGCAGAGGTGGTGAACCGCATGGTGGACAGTGTTTTTGCCCACAGTAGTCCGTCGGAAGAAGAGGCAGGACAGCTCTTACTCTCTAAAACTAAAGCACAGTTCTTTATGGCTTATTCCAATGCGAATTTCCCGAAAGGACTTGATTCGACCATCACCACAGCCGTGAATTTGTTGGAAAAACACGACAGCAAGAAACTTGTTGATGCCTACTATTGGCAGGGGATGGTGTTCAACCTCGGTTATGGGCAACCGGTGGAGGCTATGGTGGCACTGGAGAAGGCTCGGCTGATATTGCCCGATGACGATTCTGAATTTGAAGCAAGGCTTTATCAGCAGTTGGGGTCGGTTTATGAATTGTTGGGCAACCTTGACATGGCCATCAACTATATGCACCGTGTCGTCGCTCTCATGAACCAACGAAAAGATGATGTGGGATGTATTGTTTCCAATTACAATATTTACACGCTTTACCGGCAAGATGGTCAGAATGATAGTGCCGACTACTATATGCAAAAGGTCATACGCGACCGTGTAAAGTTCAAAGACAATCGGTTTGATCTCTTCAATGAGGGTGTTGGGAAATACTATTTTGAACATCACGATCTGAAGCGGGCCAAATACTATTTTGAGAATACGCCTTTGGCAGACGGACGACTGCCGGAAGCTCTGCTCGGACTTGCCCGTATCGCACGGATGGAATCTCGGGGGCAGGACGCGCTGCGGTATCTCCAGCGGTCGAAGGTGTTGGCTGATTCTTTGTTTCTGGATGGGAAAAGCTATCGTGCCATCATGCCCCAATATCTTAATAGCCTCGCACGCTATTATAGCGATTCCGGCGATGAGGAAAAAGAACTCGCCACCCGGCGCAGGGCCGATTCGCTGGAAGTGGTCGTGAGACGGCAAAATACACAGCAACTCAACAGAGCAGTCGTCATGGAGCGCGAATACCTTGTCCAACAGCTCGAATTGCAGCACCGCAAGCAGTCGCGTACTACTTTGGCACTTATTGCCGTAGTCGTTCTGGCGACGGCGACTTTCGTGTTTTCTATGGCCAGAAAATATATCCGTGCATCGCGCCAGCGGTTGGGGCGGATGCAGCAGAAGACCTATCGGCAGGCACATGAGATAGGTAAGCTCAAAGGACAGGTGAAGGAGATTTCCCAAAATCAGATAGATAAGGTTGTTGAAGGGAAGTCTGCTTTTGAAGTCATTGCAGCCGGTAGCACCACGATGAAGGGATGGAGCAAGGCCGAACTCGATAAGTATATCGCCTACGCTCGTTTTGTAGATTCCGATTACTTTGCAGAGCTTGATGAGAGACTTGCTGCCAAGCCCACCATTTTCTTCTACCTTAACAAGAAAGGGTATTCTGATAGCGAGATAGCACACATTATGGGCGTCTCCAATGGTAGCATCCGTACGATGCGCTACAATATCCGAAAGCAGGTGAAAGATTCAGGTGTGAACTAAATGTCTGTCTTGGCAAACAGCTCACATTTCTAAATGAGCGCATTGAGAGAAGTCAAACGGCATTCCATTTTCTACAGAAGAAAACAGCAAAGTCTGTATTTTTCCACCGGCAAACAGAGTGGGGGGATGGAACTTGTAGGGTAGGTGTTATATGTTCAACTTCCGCTGAATCACCTTGCTCAAGGCTTCCACTTTGCGGCTTTGCCGATGCAGGTCATCTCTCACAGCATTGATGTCATTGAAGAAACTGGCGAAAGCCGTCTGGATGGCGTTGGGCCGTCTCATGCTCTTGTCGGCAAAGGGGTTTACGACGATGCGGATACCTTTCTCCTCAAGATGGACATTGATGTCTTCACCCGTCATCACAGGGTCGCCGTCGTAGTGTATTACGCCCGGTTTGCTGCGGTGTATGTGCAGTTCTTTGCACTTGAAGGTCTTGATTTTGGAGTTCTTGTCAAGTGTCTTGTTGAACATGTCAAAACTCACCTGCGGTGCCTCTATCACGTCAAACGGTTCCATGATGATTACATCTATCAGTCCGTCGCTCATCGAGGCTTGTGGAGCGATATAGGCATTGTTACCATACTGCGAGGCGTTGGCACATGAAATGAGGAAAGCTTTGTATTGTCTGGATCCCGTTTCGTCCTCAATGGTGTAGGTTTCGGGCCGGTATTTGAGACCTTCGCGCAGGATGTTCTCAGCGTAGGAAATGGGGCCGCGCTTGCCGCTCTCGGCAAACTTCATGCTCACGAAAGCATCAAATCCCATGCCGCACGTGCAGAAGAAAGGGTAGCCGTTGATGACTCCATAGTCGAGGGCATGGATTTCGCAGGCATTAAGCACCTTGATGCACTTCTTGATGTTCATCGGCAGAATGAGATGGCGTGCCAATCCGTTGCCCGATCCGCATGGAATGATGCCCAAAGCCGTGCGTGAGTGTACGATGCCTCGCGCCACCTCGTTCACGGTTCCGTCACCGCCAATGGCCACCACAATGTCGGTGTTGTCGTTTTTGGCCCTTTCAGCTAGCTCGGTTGCATGTCCGGCCCTTTCGGTCATCACCAAATCGTAGTCGAAAAGACCGGTGTCGAGCGTGGAAGCTATCTGTTCCGGGATTCCCGCCTTGCTTGACGTTCCCGAAATAGGGTTCATGATGAAAAGCACTTTCTTCTTCATGGGAGGACTCAATGATTGTTTTGCAAATTTAATCATTTTCGTTTGGATAATGATTGTTATCGTATAAAAAAAGCAAGTGGAGGGAAGTTTCTGTGAAAAAAATATGTTTTATAACTTCTTTTTTGTATCTTTGCAGCCAAATTCAAGGTAAACAAATAAAAGTACACCTATTAATAATGGGACAGTTACAAGACAGATATAAGAATTACCGGGAGCCGCAGAAATTTATGGAAGCCGGTGTGTATCCCTATTTCCGTGCCATCACGAGCAAGCAGGGGACGGAAGTGGAAATGGAAGGACACAGGGTTCTCATGTTCGGCTCTAACGCCTATACCGGCCTGACCGGCGACGAAAGAGTGATTGCGGCCGCTCATAAAGCACTTGACAAATATGGTTCGGGATGTGCTGGAAGCCGTTTCCTCAATGGCACGTTGGACATCCACGTGCAGTTGGAAAAGGAACTTGCCGAATTTGAGGGCAAGGATGAAGCGCTCTGTTTCTCAACGGGTTTCTCCGTCAACCAGGGAGTTTTGGCCATGGTGGTGGGGAAGGGTGACTATATCATCTGTGACGACCGCGACCATGCAAGTATCGTTGATGGCCGGCGACTCTCTTTTGCCCGCCAGTTGCACTATAAGCACAACGACATGGAAGACTTGGAGCGTGTGCTTGAAGGACTTCCCCGTGAGGCAGTGAAACTGATTGTCGTCGACGGCGTGTTCTCTATGGAGGGCGATCTGGCCAAACTGCCTGAAATTGTGGCCCTCAAACATAAGTATAACTGTTCGATCATGGTCGATGAAGCCCATGGTATCGGTGTGTTCGGCAGACAAGGGCGTGGCGTATGCGACCACTTCGGACTCACCGACGAGGTAGATCTCATTATGGGTACATTCTCCAAGAGTCTTGCCTCTATCGGTGGTTTCATTGCCGGTGACAAGGATACAATCAATTATCTGCGCCACACTTGCCGTACTTACATCTTCAGTGCCAGTGACACACCGGCTGCTACGGCTGCCGCTATGGAGGCTTTGCATATCATACAGCAGGAACCTGAACGCCTTGAGCATCTGTGGGCTGTGACGCGCTATGCGCTGAAACGTTTCCGCGAAGAGGGTTTCGAGATTGGCGATACAGAGAGTCCGATTATCCCACTCTATGTGCATGATGTGGACAAGACATTTATGGTGACGAAGCTCGCTTTCGAAAACGGAGTGTTCATCAATCCTGTCATACCTCCGGCTTGTGCTCCTCAAGACACGCTCGTGCGTTTCGCCCTCATGGCCACGCATACAGAAGAGCAAGTGGAACATGGAGTGCAGGTGCTCAAGAAGATATTTGTAGATTTGGGTATCATCAAATAGTGGTGACCTGCTTCTGCTATGGTGTATGACATGCATGATGGCGTAACAGACAAAGTAGGGAAGATATTATTCCAACGATAAACAGCAACACCGCCAATCCGAGAGAGATTGGCGGTGTTGCTGTTTTATTTTGATGCAGCAAACTCTGCTTTTCGTGGGGTGTCGTAATCTAACCTAAATATTTCATCAGTATTTTTACATTGCCTGATTCGCGCAATTTGGTGATGCTCTTTTCGCGGATTTGTCTCACTCGTTCACGGGTGAGTCCAAGTTGGTCACCTATTTCTTCGAGCCCTTTCTCCTGACAGCCGATGCCGAAGCATTCGCGGATAATGATTTGTTCGCGCTCTTTCAGTACACGGTCGAGCACACTGTTCAGTTCCATGGCCATGCTGTCGTGATCCACCTGCCGGTCGGTGCGACTGTCGTCACTGCCGGCCATCACATCCACCATCGAATTGTCTTCCCCCTCTTGAAAAGGTGCATCAATGCTCACGTGATGGCCGTCAGCCATCATACTTTGCTGTATCTTTTCTTCGTCGATATGTGTGCGGTCACTCAGCTCTTGTACGCTTGGCCGACGGTGATGCTCCTGTTCGAAGCGGTTTATCTCGTGATTCACCTTATTGAGTGATCCTACTTGATTGAGAGGCAACCGCACAATGCGACTCTGTTCGGCGATGGCTTGCAGAATACTCTGTCTAATCCACCACACGGCGTAGGAAATGAACTTGAAACCGCGGGTCTCATCAAATTTCTCGGCAGCTTTTATCAATCCAATGTTGCCTTCGTCGATGAGGTCGGTGAGCGTGAGGCCTTGATGCTGATATTGCTTGGCCACCGACACCACAAAGCGCAGATTGGCCGTCACCAGCTTTTCTTTCGCACGTTCGGCATCTCGCCCCCCACGCTTGATAGCTTGAGCCAGTTCTATTTCTTCCTCGATGGTAACCATAGGTGCACGACCTATCTCCACCAGATACTTGTCCAATGCCTCACTTGCCCGGTTGGTGATACTCTTCTGTATCTTCAGTTGTCTCATACGTCGTCAGCCCGATGTTTATATGATAAGTGATTGATTATCAGCTTCCTAAAATGAAATAATGAGGAAGCACTGCAAATATAGTAAAAATAAGGACACGTTGTTCGTGTTTAACAATAATTATAGTTAAACTTGCTTAAAACAAAAAGCGATGGTACATGTAATTCGATTGCTTGTACCATCGCCTTTGTCATTGGGTAGAGCGGGTGAATGTATTAAATTCGGCTTCGTAGCCGTTGAATACATTTACATCCACTTCGCCGTGTATGCCCCTTACGCGACCATCCGGACTGAGTTGCCAGAAGCGCATACGCACATCTGGTTTGTATTCCCCATAGCGGGCTATCCACACCTCATAGTCTCTTTTCACGTCGGGTGCCAAATCAAGGTAGCGGTTCACAAACATCTGACTGATGTAGAGGATGGGGCGCACGCCCGTTTTCCGCTTCACAACTTTCAGCCAAGCTCTCACTTCCCGCCAAAGCACGGCTGCTCCTCCCATCCCCTTGATTTGCCTTGGCGAAGGTTCCACATCAAGCACCGGTGGGAGGTCGCCTTTTCTTATCCGTGCATGGCGGAGGAAAAAGGCGGCTTGTGCCGCTCCTCCCGTTCGGATGGAAAAGAAATGATAGGCGCCGACATGCAGACCGGAAGCACGGGCAGCCCTATGGTCGGCCGCATAGTATTTATTGTGGACAGTGGTTCCCTCCGTACACTTGATGTAGCAGAAACTCACATGGTAGTTCACCCCTCCCTTGGTGCGTTTGCGGCTGATGCCTCCCAAGTGAGTGATGCACAGTTTGTCCCAGTGTATGGGGTAGCGTTTGCGCCCTTTCTCGTGTTGATATTTGGATATGTCGATGCCATAGATGCGCTCCGAGGTGTGGAGCACCCTCTCCCCACGGAACAGGTCGTTGCGCCATTCGCCCACCCGCATGGCTTGGGTGTTGCTCAGGCTGAATCCGAAGCCGTTTCGTCGGCCTGCTTTCCAATGCCCTTCAAAATAGGTTCCGTCATTGCCTATGTGTACTCCGTGTCCTTCTGGTCGAAAGAGCTTGTCCACACTGCCTATGTAGACACCTGCCGAATCCGGACGGTGGCACCATGTGATGGGCCGTCTGATGTTGTGTCCGGCAAGTCGGGCTATGTGGGCAGCGACACTTTTAGGATAACTGGTCACCCCGTCGGGTTTCTGTCGGCCCTCTGTCTGCAAAATCAGGCAATGGTCATCCCGCAGTGTGTCTGTCACCGTGCAGGCCTCCCACTTTTCAGTTGTCTTCTTGCCGGGAAGCACCACCCGATAGTCGGTGTGGTAGGTGATGGCCACTCGGTCGGTTGGTTTCACACATTGCAAGGTGTCGAGCAGGTGTCGCAACGAGTCGAGCCGCTTGCGTTCTTGGAAAGAAAAGCGGGAAATGGTCTCGTAACCCTCATCGATAACCGAGTGTACGCGTCGGTAGTAGGCCAATTCATCTACCTTGAAGCTAAGATGCCTGATGTCTTTTTTCAGCGAATCGATTTTCTGTGCGAGCACTTTTTTTATATCGCGCCCTGCGTATCGGTGGGCATTCAGGCTGTCATCGACTGAGACAGTGAGCCGCCCCTCACAAGAGGGGACAAGTGCCAGCCGATCGGTCCATACGGCGGCAAGCCTACTTTGGTCGGTTCCGAAGCGCAGCAGGGGCTGTCCGTCCACTTCCAGTTGGTAGTAGCCGGTGCGCATCACCTGTGTCATGGCCCTTTGAATGCCGGCTTTAGAAGCTGTGTGGCAGTAAAGTGCCCAACCGATAAGTCCCGCCACCGTGACGGCTGCCACTATGGCAAGGGCTGTTCGTGCGGGGCGGGAACGATGTGTGTTGAATGGTCGAATCATTCAGTCGTTAAATCTTGTCGAGCGCTTGTCTAAGGTCATTGATAATGTCGTCGATGTCTTCGAGACCTACCGATAGTCGGATAAGGTCGGGTGCGATGCCGGCTTGGCGCAGTTGTTCTTCGCTCAACTGCCGGTGGGTGTGGCTGGCGGGGTGAAGCACGCAGGTGCGTGCATCGGCCACGTGAGTCACAATATTAATCATCTCCAACGAGTCCATAAACCGGATGGCCGTCTCGCGGTCGCCTTTCAGTCCGAAGGCCATCACGCCACACGACCCTTGGGGAAGATATTTTTGGGCACGGGCATGGTTGGCATCACCCTCCAGACCGCTGTAGTGTACCCATGCCACCCGCGGGTCGGCTGCCAGAAACTCGGCCACAGCCTGTGCATTCTCGCAGTGTCGGGCCATGCGCAGGTGGAGTGTCTGCAGGCCGAGGTTGAGGATAAATGAATTCATGGGAGCGGGAATAGACCCCAAGTCGCGCATGAGTTGTGCCACGAGTTTGGTGATGTACCCCAATTTCCCGAAGTTTTTGACGTATGTGAGTCCGTGGTAGCTCTCGTCCGGAGTGCAGAGTCCGGGATATTTGTCCGCATGGGCCATCCAGTCGAACTTGCCGCTGTCCACCACCACACCGCCCACTTGTGAGGCTGTGCCGTCCATATACTTGGTGGTGCTGTGGGTCACGATGTCGGCTCCCCATTCAAAGGGACGGCAGTTGATGGGTGTGGCAAAGGTGTTGTCCACGATGAGGGGTACACCATTGCGGTGGGCAATGTGTGCAAACTTCTCGATGTCGAGCACCGCACAACCGGGATTGGAGATTGTTTCACCGAAAAGGGCCTTGGTGTTGGGACGGAAGGCACGCTGTATTTCCTCCTCGTCGGCCTCGGGGTTGACGAAAGTACACTCGATGCCGAGTTTCTTCATAGTCACGCCGAAGAGGTTGAATGTGCCACCGTAGATTTCTGTGGAGGCCACAATGTGGTCGCCGGCCTCACAGATGTTGAACACGGCATAGAAGTTGGCTGCTTGTCCGCTGCTCGTGAGCATGGCACCGACTCCACCTTCGAGCTGCGCTATCTTGAGAGCTACGGCATCATTGGTGGGATTTTGCAGGCGGGTGTAGAAGTAGCCTTCTTTCTTCAAGTCGAAAAGCATGGCCATTTCTTCACTATTGTCATACTTGAATGTGGTGCTTTGGATGATGGGCACCTCGATCGGTTCCCCGTTTTTAGGCTTGTAGCCACCCTGTACGCAGAGCGTAGCCGGTTTCAGTTGCTTTGTCATATTCTGTCTGTTGTGATTGTTGAATACTTGATTGCAAAGGTAGACATTTTTACTTGAAAACGTTCGGGCGGCTTCCTAAACTTCACATATTTTCAGCCCTTATAGACGATTTGTTTGTTGATACCGGCTATTTTTACTACTTTTGTAGAAAAAGAGACGAGAATATCAATTCTGTTGACGATGAAACGACTATTCCTTATGTTCGCTATGACGGTCGTGACTGCCACGCTTGCTGCACAAACCGGCAACATACTCACCGACCGCATCATTGAACAACTGCATCTATATCCGCAGGAGAAGACCTATATCCATGCCGATGCTGCCGACTATGCACCCGGCGACCGGGTGTGGCTGAAAGTCTATGTGGTGAAAGCCTTGAGCCACGAGCCGGTCGATGAGAGCCGTTACGCCTATGTGGAGTTGCTCGACCCGGCCGGCAACTTGGTCACCCGCATCCGCATCATAGGGCGTGAAGGACTTTATGCCGGCTATGTGGACATCCCTTCTTCAGCAGTTGCCGGCCGCTACCGCTTGCGGTCGTACACCCGTTTGTCGGCGGCCCTTCCCCGTTATGACAGTTGGATTCCGCTTTATATAGGTGGACGGAAAGGCAGCGACCGCCATACCGACTCAACCTTTGCCGATACGACATCACTCTCGGGTGCTGATACCGCCGGGGCATTGACTTATGAACGGCGTGACCATCGCATCATTGTGAGAACTTCCCTTCCCGGCGACTCCCTTTTCCTTATGGCCCATTGCCGGGCCTATCCTTTCTTCCTGGGTCCTATTGCGGCCCAAAGACCTGTCTCCTTGCTGCGCGACTCCATTCCGCAAGGTGTCGTGTCGCTGCTGTTGGTTGGCCCTCACGGCCATATCCTTGCCGAGCGGTTGTTACTTTCGGCCAACGACCGTGAGCGTTTGCGCCTTCATGTTGTGAGGCAGGAGGCCACCGCAACTTCTGCCGACAGTGTGGTGCTCCGCTTGCAGGCCGTCGGTTTGCATGAAGGGGAGCGTGCCGACATCTCCGTCTCGGTCACCTCGTCGGTTGTGGCACGCCGGCATCGGCCTTCCTCAATATTGGCACACCTCTTTTTAAGTACTGATGTGGCGGGTGGACTCGAAGCCCCCGAAAATTATTACGAGCATCTTCCGCTGGCCGACCGTCTGCTCGCTTCCGGCCATTGGAGTCGTTACGACTTTTCGCGCGTGTTTTCCGGCCATTTTGTTAAAGTGCCTGTGACGGTTGAGTCTTCCCAGACCATCACCGGGCGTGTGCGCAGTTTTCTCCGCCATCGGGCTGTGCCCAATGCGCCGGTGAGTTTGATCTCTCCGCAGGTAGGCATTGCAGCTTCCACTGTTTCCGATGTCCAAGGCCGTTTTTCTTTTTCCGGCATGGACTTCCCCGAGGGCACGGAATATGTGCTTCGGGCGGTCAAGCCCGAAGGTAGTGAGCTCGTTGAACTGGTGGTAGACGAGCCCGACTATCCGCCTTTCAATGCCCCGGTGGGCAAAATGGGTGAGGAGGAGGCCGAGGAGATACCGTCCGATGCCCCACAGTCTGCGGCAGTCGACGATGGCATCATGCTCGACGATGTGGAGGTGGTCACCCGCCGGCTCAGTTCGCAGAGCCGCAGCGATGCATACGCCCGTGCTGCCGACTTCTCTTTCGGTCAAAAAGAAATCCGCGAGATCGATGCCACCTGTCTTCACGAATTGTTGCGTAGAGTGCCGGGAGTGTTTGTGCGCGAGAACAAATGTTATATTCGGGCCACCACAACCATCTATGGCGACAATCCGGCGGCTATCGTGCTCGACGGTGTTTTTCTTGAAAATGATTACGACCTCGACATCATCCGGATGCAGGATGTGGCCCGCGTGGATGTTTTCAAGACCGGCACTACCGCCATTTGGGGCACGCGTGGGGGCAGTGGGGTGATTTCCATCACGACCAAGACCGGCAATTACACCTCCCAGGCTGCCGAACATCTCAACCAGAAGAAGATAGTTCCGTTGGGCTATCAGAAACCTGTGAAATTTTCAGCCGGCCTCGGCATCAGGAAAACACTTTATTGGAATCCCAATGTCGTGAGTGACAGGCTCTCTTTCAGTCTTGGCAACACCTCGGGACCCTGCCGCATGGTGGTGGAGGGGGTGACAAGCGAAGGGCGTCTGATACATGAGGAAGTGACGCTCGATGCCCGGTGTGATGCTAAATAACCTTTACAAAAACGCCCTCGTGAAGATTCTTCAAATAGAGAGGAAAACCGGTGCCGAGAGGGTGAAAAAGCACACCGATTTTCCCATTTGGGTTCTTCGGGCCCGTGAAAGGGCCACACTTGGAAGCCAAAAGGGCCCCGGTTGCATCGCAACCGGGGCCCTTTTGCAAGCTCTTTTGGGCTTCTTCAAGCCTATTTATGGGCTTTGGAATGTGTTAATAATATTCAAACAGTTGATTGCCAGCAGTTTAAAAACATTGCTCAAAATCGCTTATTTTCGTCCATCCGGTTGCTTGTTGGAAATATCGCACGTACGGAGGCCGAAAAACAACAAATGGTTTGACAAAATCAACCGGTCGCTTATTTGCCGAATGGGAAAAGTCCGTAGAGCTCGGCATCTATCTGGTCGGTGATTTTCTTGAAATCCCGCACGTCGTTCTCAAAATTCACCGTGTCACCATCCACGATGATGAGTTGGCCCTCGTAGTCCTTGATCCAATTTTCATATCGCTGATTGAGCCCGTTGAGGTAGTCAATGCGGATAGACTTTTCAAACTCGCGACCGCGCTTCTGTATGTGCCCGACGAGGGTGGGGATAGACGAACGGATATAAATCATCAGGTCGGGCAGTTTCACGAGCGAAATCATCAGTTCGAAGAGATCACTGTAGTTGGCGAAGTCGCGGTCGCTCATCATGCCCATTTCATGGAGATTGGGGGCGAAGATGCGGGCATCCTCAAAGATGGTGCGGTCTTGAATCACGGTGTCGTTGCGTCGTGAAATCTCCACAACATCGCGAAACCTCTTGTTGAGAAAGTAGATTTGCAGATTGAACGACCATCGGTTCATATCCTTATAGTAATCCTCCAGGTAAGGGTTGTTGTCTACCGGCTCAAACTGCGGATCCCATCCGTAGCGTTTGGCGAGCATCTTGGTGAGCGTAGTCTTTCCGCTACCGATATTTCCTGCTATAGCTATGTGCATAAGATTATGGTTGTTTTTTGTTTTTGCTTGTCAGAACAGCCCGAAGAGCTGTGCGTCTATACGGTCGATGATGGTTCCAAAGTCTTTGGGATTGTGTTGGAAATCCATGTTGTCCACATCCACTACGAGTAGCTTTCCATCATATTTATGGTAGAGAAAATCCTCATATCGCTCATTGAGTCCTTCGAGATATTCGATGGGGATTTTCTGTTCATAGTCGCGGCCGCGCCGTTGTATGTTTTGTACCAAATGGGGAACCGAAGCTCTGAGGTAAATCATCAATTCGGGATATTTCACCACCTCAAGCATGTCTTCAAACAGCTCCATATAGGTTTCGAAGTCGCGGTCGGACAGATTGCCCTGCTCCTTGTTGTTAGCCACAAACACGTAGACCCCTTCGTATATCGAGCGGTCTTGTATCACTGTGTGGTCGGTTTTGGCTATTTTGAGCAAATCCTTAAACCGCTCTTTCAGGAAGAATACCTCCATGTTGAACGACCAGCGCGGAATGTCCCTGTAATAGTCTTCAAGGTAGGGGTTGAAATCCACTTGCTCAAATCTCGGTTCCCACCCGTAGTGGCGGGCCAGAAGCGTGGTGAGTGTGGTTTTTCCGCTACCGATATTTCCTGCTATGGCTATGTGCATGACGTTGTTGTTTCGTTATAGTCCCTCTTTGTCAAATTGCTGCAAAGGTAGTAAATTTCCACCGAAGTCCGTGCATAACCTTTATATAATTTTGAGGGGAAGGGTAGGGAAGTGCTTTCAGCTTTCGAGTGTGGCTCTTTCACAAACTCAAAAAGCTCAAATAAGAAAGGCGGAAAGCTTTTCCGGTGGTTTAAGGCTAATCTCCCATTCTGGTCGGAGAATTTAAGTGGATGTGTTTTTGTTAATTTTATTCGCCATCATCCGGTGTCAGAGTTTGACGGAAGAAATGTCCACCAGATTGTTGACGATGGCATAAATGGTCAAACCGGCGGGAGAATGTATTTGCAACTTCTTGGCAATGTTGCGGCGATGGGTGATGACGGTATTGATGGATATGCACAGATGGTCGGCGATTTCCTTGTTGGTCATTCCCTGCACCAAGCTCACGATGACGTCTTTCTCCCTGTCGCTCAACATGTCTTCGGCATTGGGATTTTGATTGATCATGTTGGAGATTTTCACGCTGACATCATTCTGCTTCGACTTGGCCTCCAAACGCCTGATTACCGGTATAAAGATGTGATCCTCCACCTGGGCGTGCATGTTCAGCCAGTCTTCATTATTATAAATATTGTATAGCGTGGCACTCAACTGATTGTTGTGAAGGCCGTCGGAAGGAAGATACTTGATGATGATGTTTCTCAATTCCCTCACCTTTTGGTCGGTCTGGCCGTGGTGCTTGGAGAATGTTTCTATGTCGTAGGTAGAAGAGACTTCTCCATCCAACAGGCGCTGCACGTATGGGAAAACCATCTTCTCTTCATACTTCATGTGATTGGTGATGCTATGGGCATACTCGTCGTAGAGGCGGAGGATGAGACGTGCGAGATTATCATTCTCGTCTAACGCCGCCACCAACTGCTTGCGGATGAACGGCAACTGGAAGTCGAGATAATATTCATGCGATGCCCGAAGATACTGAAGCAGTGTGGGGATAGATAACTTGTCAGAGTCATTAAGATCGCGAAAGCCGTTGGTGGTGAAGTTTACCACGGCCAAAAAAGTATAAGTGTCGACATTCTGCTCCTCACAAACCTCCCGGACAGTCTTGTCGCCAAAACCAAGATTGATGCCAAAACACCCAAGATTCTGGAGAATATTGTAGTTGTCGCTTATGATGGAGATCATCTGATCGTCCGCCTCATACATTTTTTGATTTTTCATCTCTCACATTAAAATGGCGTCATCACACTGCAAAAAACAGTGTTTTGACAAATTCACAACGTTGCGGATGCAAAAATAATCATTATTTACGAAATACACAATCATCATTTATAGGTATTTTATCACAAGACGCAAAAAGTTTTTTTATTCTTTCATTCTCTTGCCATCTTCTTGTGGAAAGCATGAAACAATAAGAGATTTTTGGCCTCGATTTCTTAAAATATGTTCTTTGCAATGTTGTAAGGTTAATAAACCTTAACGGGGGGGGTAAAATTGTTAAAAGTGATAGAATCTAAAAATAAAAACTACCTTTGCAATCGATTAAGCCAATGAGAAGCTGACATTGTACCGATATGCAATGCGTGTTAAAATTGAAGGAACCGGCGACAAGCGTGCAACGCGTATGAGAGAGGGTTAAAATTGAGGAATCATTTGATAGGCACAACACCCGAAAATAACAACTCATGATGTTGAGACATTAGACGACTGCTCACATATATCATATAGACAACAAAGTTTAGCTTTTCTAAGAACTGATAAGAACAAGAACCTCTGTAGGCCTTTCGGCCTCAAAGCCTGGAGATGGAGCATTGGAGCAGACGACTCCAACTCGTCTCCACGGCTTTCGGTTAAATTCCGGCATATTCCCGCACGGTCAAAACCGTGCAGGGGCATGATTTCTAAGAACAATATCAACTTTTAATTAAATAAGAAAACATGAGACGATTATTTTTGTTTGCATTGTGCCTGCTGGCCGTAGGGTTGGCAAAGGCAAAGCTACAGGTGTCTACGGAGAGTGACGGCACCGTGGTGTTGACGCTGCAAAGCAGTGGAGATCTTGCCAATGAGTTTACCTATAAAGACTATGCCAAGTATCAGGCTTCGGACTTTCTCCAACCGTATCTTAATGCCACTAAAATCAAGGTAGTAACTGCCAATGGAGTTAAAATGTCTAATGACGATGTTGACCGTTTATGCGGTATGGCAGAGGAAGAAAATAATTTTCCGAAGGTGAACAAACTTGATATGGAATTTGCTGCAGTTCAAAATGACAGTAAATTGACAAACTTAGGTTTTATGGATAATTTGAAAACGATTATTTATCCTCGTACTACGACTGTCATTCCAAACATGAATTATAAGAACTGTAAGATAGAAAATGTAATTATACCTAATAATGTGTCGCGCAGTGTGACTATTTCAACCCAGGTTTTTGGAAATTCCATTAAGACCCTTGTGCTAGGAGATGTTGATCCTAATGGTACGAGTAAGATAGAGCAACAAGCATTTCTTAATTGCAACAATCTCACATCTGTAGACTTTGGCTTTGGCTGGAAGACCATCGGTCGCCAAGCTTTTATGGACTGCACGGCATTGAAAGAAATAACTCTACCGGAAGGTTTGGAGAAAATTGAATATGGTGCGTTTTCCGGAGCGGCAATCGAAGCTATACGTCTACCCAACACATTAAAAAAGATAGAAGGAACGGCATTTAGATGCCATCATTTGAAAAGCATCACTATTCCAGCCAGTGTAGAACACATTGAGGGACAAGCCTTTCAAGAAAATTATGAATTGACAGATGTATATGTATTAGGGAAAAACACAAAGGCTGACAATCAAGCTTTTGACGAGGCTGCTGTTACTCAATTTACATATAGCAATCCAAGTGGCATCTCCCCTGTAACCCGTGCCCAATATACTCGTGGTGTCGGTGGTAAACCTATTGCCATGCTCCACTACCCTGAGGAAGCAAAAGATAAGTATGTGAATCCAAGCTCGAATGGGGTCGGCGGTTACACTCAAAATGTTATGTCTGTAACCGGAGATACATGGCCGACATTGGAAAATGGCAAATATTCTGTTTGTACCGGCGACTATGCCGGATGGAACAACTTTGTATTGACTACTAAAACAAATTCAGAGGAGATTTGGACCGACGACAAGCGAGTTGATGATAAATGGTACACCATGTGTTTGCCATTTGCCATGACTAAAGTGCAACTGGAAAGTGCATACGGCGCAAAGGTGGAAGTGGTAGAGTTTTCGGGCGTTGAGGTAACAAAAAATACAGCTACCAATGATAAGTTTATTAAGCTGAAGTTTAAGAAGCAAGTGGAGAGCACTGTTGCCCATTGTCCATATATGATTCATCCCGCCCTCCACGCAGGTACAACTACGGGTGTGGTAAACACCATTGTCGGCATCAAAAAAGAGGCAGAAGAGCAATCCAAGCTTGATGCAATGCAGAAGACTTTTACAGAAGATGGGGTGACATATACATTTATCGGCAACTACACGGCAGGTAAGAATCTGCCCCAATACACCTATTATTACTATTCGGGAAAAGACGAAAGTATTTATAAAAACGGTTTCTACAAATGGGTAAATGCCACTGGGGGCACATGGACTCGTTACACAGCCTGCGTGCTGCTCGACAAGGACAATGGGGCCAATGCCAAAGCGGTGACGATATTCTATGAGGATCCTGACAACACTGTGACAGGCATTGAGTCTCCGACTGTGGTACCGGCTACACCAAGCAATCTGTCGGTCGGTAAGGTGATGAACCTTAACGGGCAGGTGGTGCGTATGAGCAGTACAAGCCTTGCTGGATTACCCAAAGGCATCTATATCGTAAATGGAAAGAAAATCGCAGTACATTAAAAATAAAAAACAAAAATCATGGAAAGAAAGAAGATATATATGGCTCCCGTAACTGATACTGTGCTGGTGATGGTTGAAAAATTTATTTGCCAAAGTGAAACAAAAGATAGTGCAAGTATTGGGGGCAATGGAAGCCCTAATGAACAGAATCAAGATGAAATCCTCCCCGGAGGCCCGGGAGTTTCCGGTGCCAAAAACAACAATATATGGTCGGACTGGGAAGACGACTAACAAATATTTTTTGAAATGGATTCGTGAGAATCGTAGCATTTGAGATTTGATTTATACTTAATTTGTCAAGCCGGAGCGTGTCGAGAGATACACTCCGGTTTCTTGTACACCTTAATATATGGATGAAACGGCATTAAATCTGAATAAAATAAAGGAGAAGTTTTCCTTTTTCAGAAGATAGTTTCCGTGTTTGATGCTTTTTAACTAACTTTGCACTCTCGAAAAGACAGTTAGTATTTTATTGTGTTATAACATGGTTATGGATAATATTGATAAAAAGAAAGAGTTGCAAGAGTGCAAAAGTGAGCAGTGCACGATAGAGGCACGAAAGATGCTCCGTCGCAAACTCGACCTGTTGCTGCGAACGGGAGAACTGTTGGTGGAGAGTTCGGCCGATACGAGCCGGATATTACGCAACATGAAGCGTTGTGCAGCCTATCTGGGATTGCCTGAAGATTCGCTCCATATTCACGTCACCTACAATATGTTGCAAGTGAATCTCAGTGACGAGGAACACTCTTTCTCCAAGTTTCAGCGGTGTGACAAGCATGGCATCAACATGACAACCATTCAGGACATCAGCAAACTCACATGGGAAGCCATTAGTCAAGACTATTCTCTCGAGAAATACAGCGAAGAACTTGAACGCATCGCCACGGCCAAACGCTCCTACAGCGAGTGGATGGTGGCCATTTGCGCCGGTTTTGCCTGCGGTGGCTTCTGCATCCAGTTCGGCGGCGACTGGCCCGCTTTCTTTTATGCCTCCATTGCAGCCATTTTGGGCAACCGCTTCCGCATGTACCTCAACCACCTCGGTTCCAATGTGTTCTTCAATATCGCGGTGGCGGCTTTCGTTTCTACCTTAATCGCATGGCTCACAGCCCAAATCTCCACACCGGCGGCGATGGCTTTCATTCCCAAAATCCTTCAACCGCTCCTGATCTCCACCACTCCTTGGCATCCGATGATGGCCTGTGCCCTCTTCATCGTGCCGGGTGTGCCACTTATCAACTTTGTGAGCGACATGCTCGACAACCATATTGAGGTGGGACTCGTCAGGGCTACCAACACACTGCTCATGATCTTTGCCATGTCTTTTGGCATAGCCTTGGCCATCAAGTGTTTCGGTATCGACAGTTTTGTGCATGAATTGAGCATGACCCCTCATCACAAATTTTGGGAGTATGCCCTTGCAGCGGCTGTCTCGTCGATGGGATTTGCCACCATCTTTAACGTGCCCAAGCGGCTCATGCCGTGGATCGCCATTGGCGGTATCATTGCCGTATGTTCCCGCAATTTCATCAATCTCGGGCCTGCCAATGGCAATATCGGTCTCGGCATGGGTCCCATCGTGGGCACGCTCTGCGGCACGGCTATTGTCAGTATCATCAATATCAAGGTGGTGCATCTGCTCCATACTCCCCACCAGTGCATCACCATTCCTATCGGTATCCCTATGGTTCCGGGCGTATTGATGTATCGCGCACTCTACGGTATCATCAACATGCAGGGCGTGGTGGGTGAAGTGACCTTTGCCACCCATAATGCCATCAACGGTTCGCTGCTCATCATCATGATTGCCATTGGTGTAGCCATCCCCAACGTCTTTGCCCGCAAGTGGATAGCCCCCAATCGCAAGAAGAAGTTGGCCCGGCTCATCGAAGAACGGAAAGCCAGAGGCAAATTTATCGATCTGCACGAATTTTCCGTATAGCGTAAAGACCAAATACCGCTGCCGGCAAATGGCAGGGGGGCATAAATAGAAAAGGTGACACTTTTGTCAGTCGACTCGTGCCATAATTGTCAAATGACAGTTTTGGCACGGTTTTCGTATAGAATGGGGTGTACGCAATAAAAACGACAACTTAAATACATATAATTATGAACATCAAACCATTAGCAGACAGAGTGCTGGTACTCCCTGCACCGGCCGAAGAAAAAGTAGGTGGAATCATCATCCCTGACACAGCAAAGGAAAAACCGCAACGCGGCAAGGTTGTAGCCACAGGTAAAGGTACTAAAGACGAAGAGATGCTCTTGAAAGAGGGCGACATCGTGCTTTATGGCAAGTATGCCGGTACTGAACTTGAGTTCGGCGGCGAGAAATATCTCATGATGCGTCAGAGCGATGTGCTCGCAGTGGTAGAGGAATAATAAAAGTAGATTACTGTTTTTCAATTCTTAAATTTAAAAAGATATGGCAAAAGATATTAAGTTTGATACAGATGCACGCGATCTCTTGAAGAAGGGGGTCGATCAGTTGGCTAACGCCGTTAAGGTAACGCTTGGCCCGAAAGGCCGCAATGTGGTTTTGGAAAAGAAGTTCGGTGCTCCGCAGATCACCAAGGACGGTGTGACCGTGGCCAAGGAAATCGAACTGGAAGACAAGTTTGAGAATACCGGTGCGCAGCTGGTGAAGAGTGTGGCATCGAAGACCGGCGACGATGCCGGCGACGGTACCACTACGGCCACCATTCTCACGCAGGCTATCGTGAATGAAGGTCTGAAGAATGTGACTGCCGGTGCCAACCCCATGGACTTGAAGCGCGGTATCGACAAGGCTGTCGCTGCTGTCGTTGACTATATCAAGTCTCATGCCGAACTCGTAGATCACAACTACGACAAGATAGAGCAGGTGGCCACCGTGAGTGCCAACAACGATCCGGAAATCGGCAAGCTGCTCGCCGATGCCATGCGCAAAGTCTCCAAAGACGGTGTCATCACCATCGAGGAGAGCAAGAGCCGCGACACCAATATCGGTGTGGTGGAAGGTATGCAGTTCGACCGCGGTTATCTTTCGGGCTATTTCGTGACCGATGCCGAGAAGATGGAATGCGTGATGGACAATCCTTACATCCTTATCTATGACAAGAAGATTTCCAATCTCAAGGACTTCCTGCCTATCCTTCAGCCTGCTGCCGAGAGCGGTCGTCCGTTGCTCGTCATCGCCGAAGATGTAGACTCTGAGGCACTGACCACACTGGTTGTCAACCGTCTGCGTGGCGGATTGAAGATCTGTGCTGTCAAGGCTCCCGGTTTCGGTGACCGTCGCAAGGCCATGCTTGAAGACATTGCCGTGCTCACCGGTGGCGTTGTCATCAGTGAAGACAAGGGCTTGAAGCTTGAACAAGCTACACTTGAGATGATGGGGTCTGCCGACAAGGTAACGGTCAGCAAGGACAATACGACCATTGTCAACGGTGCCGGGCAGAAAGAGAATATCGCCGATCGCGTGGCTCAAATCAAAAACGAAATAGAAAACACCAAGAGCTCTTACGACAAGGAGAAGCTTCAGGAGCGTTTGGCTAAGTTGGCCGGTGGTGTAGCCGTGCTTTACGTTGGTGCTAACTCCGAAGTGGAGATGAAAGAGAAGAAAGATCGCGTAGACGATGCCCTTTGCGCTACACGTGCAGCCATTGAGGAAGGTGTCGTTGCCGGTGGTGGTACGACTTACATCCGTGCCCTCGAAGCCCTCAAGGATCTGAAGGGTGAGAATCAGGACGAGCAGACTGGTATCAACATTGTGGAGCGCGCCATCGAGGAACCCTTGCGCCAGATTGTGGCCAATGCCGGTGGCGAAGGTTCCGTGGTGGTGAACAAGGTGCGTGAGGGTGAAGGTGACTTTGGATACAACGCTCGCAAAGACATCTATGAGGACTTGCGCAAGGCCGGTATCATCGATCCCGCCAAGGTGGCCCGTGTGGCTTTGGAGAACGCAGCATCCATCGCAGGCTTGTTCCTTACCACAGAATGTCTCATTGTGGATAAACCCGAGGAGAAGCCTGCTATGCCGGTTGGTCAACCGGGTATGGGCGGCATGATGTAATTCCTCTTACAGCTTTTCCATAAGCGAGAAATACGAACAAGAGGGTGTGTCCAAATAGGCACACCCTCTTTTTTTCCTTTCTCTATTATACTTTTTTGTTTCCTCCCTTACGCTGCAGCTTTTGTCTCATTTCTTCCACAATAATTCTAACAAAGCCATAAAAGCGTGTAAATGGCATGTGCAAGGTCTGTCAGGGGGGCGTTCTGAGCATAACCCGAGTCGGCAACAGTGGTGGAGGAGGGAAGAGGCGGTAATAGCGGTGAAGAGAAGGAATCATAAAAAGGATTATTGCTGTCTGGTAAACCTTTTGCCGCACAGCATATTACAAAAACTTTGGAAAATAAAAAGCCCTGGCTTGAGAATGTCAGGGCTTTGTGCAAAAAAAGAGGATGTGCCTGTTTTGGCACACCCCCGTATACATGTTAAGATTTGTCTCTTTTTTCAGCGTATTCTGGAAGCTGCTAACCAATTTGCCACCAATGCTTTTTCTGCTGTGGCTTTTCCTGTTGTTGGCCGGCGGCTTCCCGAAGGAGCTGCCTATAGGTCTTTCCGCTGGAGATAATCTGATAGATTTGCCCCCAATCGGGGAGACCGGCGATGCCTCGGTCGTCGATGAAGTAGTCGGCCTTAATCTTGCGGGAGAAGTGGTTGTTGTTGTGAATCTCTTCTTCCGGATAGTCTCGGTTGACAGCCCAGAATTCCACTCCCCTTTCTTTGCACCAGTCGACAGCCTCCTGCAAAGCCTTGCCTTCGCGCACACTCCACAGAATGAGGCGGTGATGATCCCGTATCAGCATACGGAGCGTCTCTGTTGCAAAGGGAAGCTCCGTACCGATTGCCGGATATTGATCTGTGACGATGGTACCGTCAAAGTCTACAGCTATTGTGGCCATCAGCGTTTGATAGAGTCGTCGTTTTTATCACCGTAATGGCTGTTGGTATAGTTGCCGTATGTTCCGTATGTCCCATAAGAACCATAACTACCATAAGAACTATAACTGCCGTACCGGCCATACCGTCCGTATTTGCCGTATCGTCCGTAGCCGTAGTAGTAGCCGTATTTCTTCTTTGACATGTCGATACCATTGATGATGATAGACATGTTGGGCAGTTTGTTCTCGGCGGCCAGACTGTTGATGAGTCCAAAACTCTCTTTCGGAGTGTAGTCGGCGCGGCAGGTATATATGGTGGCGTCGGCTATGCGGCCTATTTGCAAGGTGTCGGTTACAAGACCCACTGGTGCCGTATCAATGATGATATAATCATAATGCTCGCGGAGCATCTTGACGATGGTATCAAGACTTTGGCGGTTGACAAGTTCGGCAGGATTGGGAGGAGTGGGACCGGCCATTAGCAATTCCAAATTGTTGTTGATGCCCGAAGGGAGAATCTGCTGTTGGACTTGCGCCCATGTCGGGGTGTCATGAATTAGCAGATTGGTGATGCCATGCTGGTGGTCGTCTATCTCGAAAAGCTCCGCAAGACGGGGTTTCCGAATATCCAAACCTACGAGGATGACCTTTTTGCCCAGTAGTGCGAAGCTGACGGAGAGGTTGGCCGCATTGAAGGTCTTGCCTTCTCCCGAGGTGGAAGATGTGAAGAGTATCACTTTCTCGCCTTCCTTGAGCATGAACTGGAGGTTGGTGCGCATGGAACGGAAAATCTCTTCCATCATGTTGTTTTTGTTCTCATGCACGACAATGTCAGCCTTGGTCTTGGCTGTCTCGCTGGCAATGGCAACGTCTGCTATAATTGGCAACTTGGTCAGGCGCACGACATCATTGTGTCCTTCTATTCTGTAGTGGAAGAACTGGAGTATGAAAATGATTAGCGCCGGGATGCCCAGACCCAAAATCAATGCAATGAGCAGAATCATGCTTCCTTTGGGACTAACCTTACCGGCAGTCTCGGGCATGTCAATAAGTTTGCCCTTGTCTGCAGTGGCCGCCAGTGAAATGGAGTTCTCTTCACGCTTTTGCAGTAACATGAGATACAACCCCGACTTCACATCTTGTTGGCGACCAATCTGGGTGAGGATGCGTTCTTGTTCGGGAGTGGCACCTACCTGCCCTTGATATTTGCCATATTGGGCGGCAACTGCATTGCGCTGGATGCTCATACTGTTGCGTGCTTGTCCCATGGCCCGTTTGATGCTCGAACTCAAGTCATCGAGTTGGGAAGTCAGGGGAGTGACTGTGGGTGAGTTTTCGCTGGCAGAACGGAGTAGGCGATTGCGTTCAAGCACGATCTCGTTGTATCTGTTGATCAGCGAAGTGGCACTCTGATCCGTCAGTCCTACGTTGGAAGGAAGAGTCTGATACTTGTTGCTTGGCTCGTTCATGTATTCGCTGATGGAGTTGAGCAAGGCCACTTGAGTGTTTGCTTCTGCCAATTTCTGCGAATATTCGTCGGCATTTTGCACAGCCTGCCCTGCATTCATCTTGAGCTCCACCATGCTATTGCGCTTTTTATAAGCCTCGAGTGCTCCCTCGGTTGTTCCGAGTTCGGCATTGATTTTTTCGAGACGCCCGTTGATAAATTCTTCTGTGCGGACTGCAATCTCATTCTTGTCTTCATTCGCCTGGCGGTTGTAGACGATGGCAAGCTGCTTCAAATAGTCTTCGGCCCGTTCCGGAATTTGATCTTTAAGCACCAGCTGCGCTATGGTGGTTGTCTTGGAAGTCTGGCTCACGGTCAATGCATTTTGGAATTTATAGGCTGCATTGTTGGGTGACATGATGGTAACCAGTTCGACAAATCCCGTGGGCATGGCAATCGACCGATTGCGGGTGAACGACAAGATTCCTACTTTGGTGCCAATGGTTGATGGCAGATTGGAGATGTTTTTGTCGATGACGTATTCATCGCCGTTCTTATCAATGTAATTGCCCGTTACATGAAAGCCATTTTTGGCATGTTCTATTTGTAGCGAGATGACCCCTTCAAGCTTTTCAAGATGAGAAGGGTCAAGGTCTATGCTGACCGGTTGGTTGAGATAGAGCAGGCGGTCGGTGACACGGCCACGGCTCTTGTATGTGGTATATAATTTAAGATCGCGTACAGCATCGGTGGCCATCGTATGGGACGAGAGAATCTCCATCTCGTTGTCGATACCATTGCTGTTGGTTATCATGCCGAGGTTGGCCATGTTCTGTATGCCGTTGCCCCTGCGGTTGTTGCCTTCATCATCTTTGATGAGCATTTTCGCGTAGGCCTGATATACAGGCGGGGTATAGCGCAGGTAGATGAACGCTGCGCCGATACAGATAATCAAGGAGAGTACAAACCATTTCCAATTAAGGATAAGTGTTGTGTAAATGGCTTGAAAGTCAAATGAAGACTTCTCCTCTTGTTCCTGGACGCTATCCGGAACAAAGTTCTTGTTTACTTCCATTTTCTATCACTAATTTGTTAATATTTTCTTTATCTATATATGAACCTTGGGCTTTGTCGAATTTCTCTTTTTGTGGCCGGGAATTGGTTGTGTCTTGAATATTCATGCCACAAAGCTCTCTTCGTCGGTGAAGACCGGCTTGGCATTGTGAAAGTGACTGACAGATGCTCCTTTGGTATGGCTGGAGAAGAATTCAGTCTCGTTCTTCAGCCAGTTGCAACAGATATTGGCCATAGCCGTTTTTGCGCATGGGTTGTGCAAGCGTGCAAAGCTCATGGGCAGAAATCCATCCTTGTTTGAAAGCAATTTCTTCCAGACATGCCACTTTTAGTCCTTGACGTTTTTCAATACATTCGATAAACGTGCTGGCTTCTGACAGGCTGTCGTGTGTGCCGGTGTCCAGCCATGCGAAGCCGCGTTGTAGCGTACGCACTTTTAGGCTGTTTCGAGACAGATATTCCTGATTGACTGTCGTAATTTCCAATTCTCCCCGTTGGCTGGGCTTGATACCTTTTGCTATTTCCACCACATTGTTGGGATAAAAATAAAGTCCAACTACAGCGTAATTGCTTTTAGGGTGCTCTGGCTTCTCTTCAATACTGAGACAGTTGCCGCTCTTGTCGAATTCGGCTACGCCATAGCGTTCTGGGTCGGTTACGTAATAGCCAAAAACGCTGGCAAGTCCCTGCTCTGTTGCTTTCACGCTTTCCCGAAGCAGCCCCGTAAGTCCGGCCCCGTGGAAGATGTTGTCACCAAGTACCAAGCAGACATTGTCGTCTCCGATAAACTTTTCACCTATGATAAATGCTTGTGCCAATCCGTCGGGTGACGGCTGTTCGGCATATTCAAAGTTCACTCCGAGCTCGTGTCCGTCTCCCAAAAGTCTCCGGAATCCCGGTAGGTCGAAAGGCGTTGAGATGATGAGAATGTCACGGATGCCGGCCAACATAAGTACAGACACCGGATAATAAATCATCGGCTTGTCAAAAATAGGAATCAGTTGTTTGCTGATGCCTTTGGTGATGGGATACAATCGGGTGCCGGATCCGCCGGCTAAAACAATACCTTTCATTATATCTATTTATTTTTTCTCATGGTTAGTACGCGTGCTTGTCGGGAACGAACAGGCTCTTTGCCGTCATGGCGATAATCTTCAAGTCAAGGAAGAAAGTCCAATTCTCATTATACCAAATGTCACGGTGAATGCGCTCTTCCATTTGCCAAAGCTCTTTGGTCTCTCCTCGGTAGCCTGTCACTTGTGCCCAACCGGTAATGCCCGGCTTGGAAAAGTGGCGCACCATGTATTTGTCTATCAATTTTGAATAAATCTCCGTGTGATGCAGCATGTGGGGACGTGGGCCTACAATACTCATATCTCCTTTCAACACATTGATGAATTGCGGGAACTCATCGATGTTGGTCTTCCGCATGAAGCTGCCAAACGCAAATTTGCGCGGGTCGTTTGCTGTAGCCTGCACGGTGTCGGCATCTTTGTTCACGTGCATGGAACGGAATTTCAGGCATTGGAATGTCTCGCCAAGAAAACCGGTCCGGGCTTGGCGGAAGAAAACCGGTCCGGGGCTTTGCAGCTTGATGAGCAGTGCGATGATGGGAAATAGCGGAAGCATACATAGGCAAATGAATCCGCTTACGAGCAGGTCGAAGCCGCGCTTCAATATGCGGTTGCTCATGAGTGTGAGCGGTTCTTTGCGATTGGTGAACAAAGTCTGCCCCATGAAAGGTTCGCTTATCAGGTTCAGCTTGTAGTTGGCGAACATGCGGGGGAGGTAATAAAACTGAATGACATTTTTGTCACAAAACCTCATTATTTCAACAATCATGTCTGCATCATTGTGAGAGAGACAACAGAATATGTCATCCGCAAAGCGTGAAGGAGCTTGTGCGTTTGGTTCTGCATTTTCTGCCTTGAACTCCATGTTGTCGTGCATAAAATGATGCAACTCCTCATAAGAGCCCAAACGCTTGAAACCTTCAGGGGCTTTTTCTATATCATGGTCAGCATAATATCCCTTGATGTGATAGCCGGTAAACGGAAGTGCTGTGATTTTTCTGTAAAAATCACAAACGGCCGGATCATTTCCGACAAACACTACGCTTCGAGTGTTGCCACCGGCTATGCGGTATTTTCGTAATATCAGTAGTTCCAACAGTCGGGAGGCAATAAGAACCAAACAGAATGACACGAAATAGATGATGGTAAACCTGAAGAACCCTCCACCGTCGCAGATTAACCGGAGGCAGAGAAAGAGGCATGCCGAGTGAATGGCTGCCAAGCGGACAGACCGGTATAAAACTTGCTCGAAAGTGACCTGGCGGAGATGTATGATCGTTGATGACAGATACTGGGCCACCATCATGGCGAAAATGGCAACGATGATCGTCATCCGTGGCTGAGCGTGAAAGAAAAGGGGGACAAGCTTTGGAAAAAAACGGATGTAGACAAGCAGAATGGCTGTGGCAATGGCAAAATCGGCAGCAATAACCATCCTACGGATGATGTTACTGCCATTTGCGTAATATTGCTTGGAACCGTTTGATATTTTACTCACTTTGTCTGTTATCTTTTAGAAATCAGTGCAAAGGTAATAAAATTAATTGAAAATTGAAAAAGGAAGCGGAATTTATGTGCAGTTTTTGCTAAATAACCATCAGAAATCTTTTCCGAATGTGCTGATTCTTTTTAAAGATGGTGGCGAACCCGTGTGTTTTGATAGTTTTATTTTGTTTTTTCGACCAGTAGTGTACTTCGTTTGGTGGGAAAAAAGAAAATAAATTTTGAGGTCTCGATAAAATGTGTTACTTTTGTAACGGAATAATCACATAATGAAGAAAAAACATTAAAAAACGTATGATGAGTTTTTTGCAGAAAATATTGGGTAAAAAAACGGAAGAACAGCGTGTCGGAGGCATGGAAGACTTCATGACATTAGTTAGAGTTTATTTTCAGGCTTCGCTGGCTACTACATTGGGAATCACTAATTTGGCAATGCTTCCGGATTTGCGAACATTCAAAACGACACTCCGTGTTCCTACCCAAAACAATAAACTTGGAGTGGGGGAGAAAAGCCAATGCAAAAAGATGATGAAGAATCTTTACGGTATGGACGATTCCTTTTTCAAGGAGATAGACCAAAGCATTCGTAAGAATTGCCATAAACTGCAAGATGTCAACACCTATCTTATTCAATTCCAAGGTTTCACCCAAGACATTATGATGCTTATGGGCAACCTGATGAAGTTTAAACTGCGCATCCCTTCGTTCTTTAAAAAGGCTATTTACACCATGACAGAGAAGCAGGTGAATGACCTTTTTGTGAAAAATGACTATACCGATCCGGGAGTGATGAAGGCTGTGTTGGCTGTCCGGCAGTATAATGGGCGCTTAGGATTTTCCCAAAGATGGATTACCGACTTTGTCTATCGGGTGGTGATGCTGGCCAAGAAAGAGCCCAAACCTTCCGATGAAGATGTGGAGAAGCTCAAGAGGTGATGTCTTGGACTGCATCATTTGTAGGCGAGCGTTATCGGTGATTGCTAAATAAAAACTTTAAGGAATATTTGGCATTTTCAAATTATTCGACTAAATTTGTAGCCAAATTGTAATCGACTATGACAGCTAATGAGAAAACTTTAAATGTGTTCACCACCCGGGTGAGGCAGATGATTCTCCAATACAAGGCAACGCGTAAGGAGAATGAAGAGCTCTATGCCATGGTGGACGAGCGCGATGCCAAGATCAAGCAGCTCGAGGCGCAGTTGACCCAGGCCCATAACGATTACAACAGTCTCAAGATGGCCAAGATGATTGAAATCACAGATGGCGACATGGAGGGTGCCAAATCCCGCGTAGCCAAACTCATCAGAGACGTCAATAAATGTATAACGCTACTGAGTGACAAATAAATCGGAGCGATGGCTGAAGAAAACAACAAGTTACACATAAAATTGCATGTATACGATACGGACATCTCGGTAAACGTGTTGCGTGACGACGAGGCCTATTATCGTAGGGCAGCCAAACTGATTACAGATACAGTAAACACCTATGCAGCTGTGTTCAAAGGACGCAAGACTGACAAGGAGTTGCTGTATATGGCTCTTATCGACATAGCCTTGAGGTTTGAAAAAGAGTCTGGCCGCAATGATACAGCACCTTATAGTGATATTCTCGGAAAGTTGACTTCAGAAATCGAAGAAGCACTCAAGTGACAGAGAATATTTAATACAATAATAATATGATTGGTATAATAATTTCGGTCGTGGCAGGCCTTGTTATAGGCGGAGCCGTCGGCTATTCTATTTTCCGTTATGTGATAAAAGGAAAATATAACCAAATGATGGATGCGGCCAATAAAGAGGCCGAAGTTGTCAAAGAGAAAAAACTCCTTGAGGTCAAAGAGAAGTTTCTGAATAAGAAAAGCGAACTTGAGAAAGAAGTTCAGCAGCGCAACCAGCGCATACAGCAAAATGAGAACAGACTCAAGCAACGGGAAATAAGCCTCAATCAGCGGCAGGAAGAGCTCGGCCGTCGCAAGCAAGAGGTGGAGCAGGGCCAACAGCGTGTGGATAACGAGAAGAAGCTGCTTGCAGTGAAGCAACAAGAACTCGAGAAGATGCAGAAGCAGGAACAGGCCAAGCTTGAAGAACTCTCCGGACTGTCGGCGGAAGAAGCCAAGTTGCGATTGGTGGAGAGTCTCAAAGATCAGGCTCGCCTTGATGCGGCAAGTTATGTGAATGAAATTATGGACGAAGCCAAGCTGAACGCCAACCAGCAGGCTAAGAAGATCGTCATTCAGACTATACAGCGCGTGGCTACCGAAACAGCCATCGAAAACTCCGTGAGCGTCTTCCACATTGACAATGATGAGGTGAAAGGCCGCATCATAGGCCGTGAAGGTCGTAATATCCGTGCCTTGGAAGCTGCAACAGGTGTTGAGATAGTGGTTGATGACACACCGGAGGCGATTGTCATTTCGGCTTTTGATCCCATTCGCCGGGAAGTTTGCCGACTGGCTCTTCACCAGTTAGTGGCCGACGGGCGCATTCATCCGGCCCGAATAGAAGAGGTTGTCGCCAAGGTGAAGAAGCAACTCGACAATGAGGTGATTGAGACCGGAAAGCGCACTGCCATCGATTTGGGTATTCATGGTCTGCACCCCGAACTGATCCGCATAGTCGGTAAGATGAAATACCGTTCTTCTTATGGTCAGAATCTTTTGCAGCACGCCCGTGAGACTGCCAATCTCTGCGCGGTGATGGCATCGGAACTAGGACTCAATCCCAAGAAAGCCAAGCGTGCCGGACTGTTGCACGATATAGGCAAGGTGCCTGATGAGGAGAGTGAGTTGCCCCATGCACTTTATGGAGCCAAAATAGCAGAGAAATATAAGGAGAAACCCGACATCTGCAATGCCATTGGAGCCCATCACGATGAGATCGAAATGAATACGCTTTTGGCCCCTATCGTGCAGGTGTGTGATGCTATTTCCGGCGCCCGTCCGGGTGCCCGTCGCGAGATTGTCGAGGCCTACATCAAGCGTCTCAATGACCTTGAGGCCATCGCCATGAGCTATCCCGGTGTGACCAAAACCTACGCCATTCAGGCTGGTCGTGAGCTCCGTGTCATTGTGGGAGCCGACAAGATGGATGATGCCGAGAGCGAAAAGTTGTCAAGTGAGATCGCCACCAAGATTCAAAACGAGATGACTTATCCCGGACAGGTGAAGATCACCGTGATTCGTGAGACCCGTTCTGTGGCATACGCCAAGTAGGTTTTGTGTCTCTGGTGCCATTGGCAAGATATTATTATCATTTTATACAAGAAAGACCGTAGTCCTTGATGCATGGACTGCGGTCTTTCGTTTTGTCTCTGTGGAGTCTTTTTCTGTTCCTGTTGTTCTTTCTGATCTTCTTAGTCCTATTGTAACAAACTTCATCTTTGGGTATCGGTATATAGCAAGAAGCCTATCACATTGGTAAAAGAGCATTACATGCCCTTCTGCCCCAAATGTATAGTGCCTGTCATGAAACTCTTTGAAAGTTCCCCAACAGGTGATAACCTCATGCCAAAGAGCCTCAATGATGATGTGAAATAGGCACACTTAGAAAGCATTTTTAAGCTTAATGACAGCTCCTTGGACCCAAATGAATCAGTCGCTTGGATGCTTTGACAGATTTATTAGAGGATAGTGACGAAAAAAGGAAGCACACAAGTGCTTCCTTAGCTATTGCAAAGATACGATAAAAATAAAGGAAATGCAAATAGAATGCGAATATATCTTACATCTCACGAGGATGGTCAGAGAGGGCATAGAGGAGAGGTGATTTCTACATGATAAGGGGCTTGTCGGTCTTCATAGTGTTAATTTTGTACAATAAGGATAATTTTTCTCGATAATCTTTTGAGAATAAGATAAAAAAAACTATCTTTGCAGCAGAATAACATAAGAAAGTATCGGAACTTTCCGACAAAAGATATTTTTTTGATTTGTTTTAGTAGATTAGTTTTTAAGTAGTTTGTTTTTGAAAATCGGTTGTCGTGAGACATCCGATTTTTTTTGTGCAATTCACCAAGCTTATGTTTTATATTTATGACACATCCCAACATGCTACGCCGTTTGCGTGCAGAAAAAACAGAAGAGGACGCGACATGCGAAATGTACACAGCCGGAGGCTTGAATGAAGAAGAGTGGTGTATGGCGATACTTAAAATTATAGGAAATAAAAAAAGCGATGACCTTCGCAGGCAACCGCTCCAAATCTTAAATAGGTATTAGCTCTTT